>Ga0190359_1001129_pt1 | contig 17275 bp, 10 predicted proteins | sample 48721823_MG_FD_161269 | JGI IMG/M metagenome (GOLD analysis project Ga0190359, IMG submission 161269) | Hydrothermal vent microbial mat bacterial communities from Southern Trench, Guaymas Basin, Mexico - 4872-18-2-3_MG | ecosystem: Environmental > Aquatic > Marine > Hydrothermal vents >... | reverse complement strand
TCTGAAAGAAGAGAACACTTGCCATTTCAGTTATCATCGGGTGAACAACAAAGAGTCGCACTGGCTAGAGCATTGGCAAATAATCCTCCCATAATTTTTGCTGATGAACCTACTGCTAATTTAGATAGAAACACCACATTACTAATCAAGGATATTTTTGAAGACTTAAAAAAAGAAAAAAAAACTATTGTAATGGTAACACACGATAATGATCTAATGGAATTGGCTGATAGAATTGTTGTATTCGATAAAGGAAAGATTTCAGAAGAGATTTTATGTAAAAAGGAGTAATTCATATCGGAGATAAAAAAATGTCTTTGGATTTTGCGATTAAGGATTTTTATAGGAAAAAAGAAATCTCATTTCCTTTTCTTTTTATAGTTACTTTAGCAGTTTGTTTATTTCAATTTTTAGTTTATTTTGGAAACTTTCTGAGCTTGAATGAGTTATCAAATTTTACTCATCAAAATCCATTTTTTTTAACTGGTGGAATTTTTAAGGTTTTTTCAAATTTCTTATTATTAATCATAATTTTATCCATGGTTTTATCATTCTTGATAATAATAGTAAGTAGTATTACGATTATTTTGATGAAAAGAAAGGATATTGGAATAATAAAAGCGTTAGGGGCAAGTTCAAGGCAATTATATCATTTTTATTTAACTGAAATATATGTTATTTTAATTATTGGTTTTTTTATAGGATTGATAATAGGTACAATATTTTACATTTTATTTATTGGCTATTTTTCATGGATTATTGGAATTAACTTTTATTTCCAAATAGACCTACTTTTCATGCCAATATTATTTATTAGCTGTTTAATTGGAATCTATCTTTTTCCAGGACATTTTTTACGAAAAATGACACTACAAAAATCCATTAGGATTTTTCAAAAGGACATTCCTTATAATATTAATGCCTCTAAAAAAGAAAGTTTTATTTTAAAATATTTATCAAGAATCGGGAGTAGTTTTAAAATTTCGATAAGAAATGTTATCAGAAAAAGAGCAGAATTTAAAAGGTATTTATTTCTTTTTTCAATTACTTATTTGCTTATCTTTACAGTAATATTAGGTACTTTTGTATTACATTCTTCCTCAAAAACCTGGATAAGAAAATCTCAAGGAGAAAATATTTTTGTTATCGGGCATGAGGATGTGATAAATAATTATACTAAAATGTATGAAATGTTTCATGATCCTTTTTCTTTTGTAGATAGTAATCAGATTAACTTTTTATCTACGAAATACTTATTTGATGGCTCAATTTTTAACAATTTAAGTAATAATGAAATTCTAAAGTTTGATAATAGACTTGTAAGCTTTTTTAATGTAACAGAACTTCCCGGATATCATTATTTTGAAGACGGAGGTTATCAAGTAATTGGAGAAAATAGAAAAGGGGTAATCCCAATTATAGGAATTAATAAAAGTACGATTATGCAAAATTTTGAGATTGAAGGAACTTTTTTTTTAGAAAATAATTCAAACCTATACATGGTTATTGGAGATGGTCTTGCTTATAATTTATTTGATTCTGCCTTGGAGGAAAGTCTTAGAATAGAAGAGATTAACCATAAGTTTTATATATCTGGTGTCGCCGTGGATAGTTTTTATGCTGGCCACGTGGGTTATGTTGATATCTCCATATTAAGAAAAGACCTCGGACTTAATTCAAGTACAATTAACCTTCTACTTGTAAAAATTAAACCCGGTTTTACAAATGATATAATTGCTAACTTAACTTTATTTATAAGAGAAAAATTAGGTATACAATTTAAAATTCAGGATTTAACTCCAATTTATTTAAAGAATGAAAAATTCGTGGATTCATTAACAATAATTCCAATATTTTTAACAAGTCTAATTGGATTAATTTTACTTACATGTCTTTATAATTATCAAAAGTGTGGATTATTAGATAAGATTAAAGATTTCAGCATAATGAAATCGATTGGCTCAAAAAATAAAAAGATTTTAAAAATTTTATTCTTGGAGCTTCTTTTTATCTCTATTCCATCATTATTAATAAGTTTTTCATTAGGATTAATAATAAATTCATTATTTCTATTTGAAAGAGTTTCCTTGCCAGATATCATTATTCCATTCTCAATTTTTGGGATATTATTTAATATTTGTTTGTTATTAAATTACTTGAGCATTCTCCCCCTCTTAAAAAAAATTAAAAAATATGATATTAGGCTTTATGAAAATTATTAATAAAAAAAAAGAAAAAATTATATACATTATTTTTTGTCAATATTATAGAATTGTTTAAAAAAAACTTAACAAAAGAGTGAAATCAATGAGTATTAATTCGGACATTGATAATGTGGAAGAGCTTAAAGAACAGATTAATAAATTAAAGCAAGAAGTGGAAAAAAAAGATAGTGAAATAATGAATTACTTAGATAAAATAGAATATCTTGAAGATGAGATAATGGAATTAAGAAGTCTATTACCAGATGAAACTTCAAAGAAAAAAAGTAAAAAAGTTGTTGAATCTAAGTTAAGGTTAGAATTAGAAGCAAAAGATAGAGAAATTCGAGAATTAAAGGATAGAATGGGTTATTTAAGAAAAGAAAAAATAGAATTACAAAAAGAACTTGAAAAGTTAAAAAAAGGTTCGTCATCAAGAGTCATTCGAGTTGAAGATCTGAGGAAACAGCCTCCGCTTCATATTTTAGTAAAAGAATTACAAGATAAAATTAACAAGCAAGAATCCTTATTGAGAAAATTGGAAAATAATAAATTAGAAATTGAAGAAAATTATAAAAAAATTTTAGAGAAAAAAGAAGAAGAGATAAAGGATTTAAAAGATAAATTAGAGAATGTCAAAGAAACAAGCAAAAGTGAGCCTGGAGAATTTGATTCGGGATTACCAACTTCCAATTTATTAGAAGAATTGCAAAAGAAGTTAAACAAATTGAAAAGACAAAATGAAACTTTAACTAAAAGAATTAATGAATTAGAAAAACATAAAATTGAAAATGTAGATGAGTTACAGGAAGAAAATGAATCTTTAAAGTCAAGGATAAAATTCTTAGAGGAAGAGTTAGAAAAGAAAAGTAAAGAAATAAGCACCTTACAAACTTCATCAAATTCTTCCACGATGTCCGAAGTTATCGAAGAATTAAAGAGTAAATTAAACAAGTCAAAAGCTCAAATTCAATTTTTACAAGAACAATTACAAAAGGAACGACAGAGAAACATTCAATATCAAAAAAATTTGAAGAAAGGGATGAAATTGGAGCAGGAAAAAACCAAGCATAGCGAAAATGCGATTGTAAATGGAGAATTAAATCAATTGAGAGAAGAGCTAAAAACTAAAGAAAGTGAATTATTGACCATTAAAAATGAAGCAATCAACATGAAAAAAAAGTTAGAAGAATTGCAAGCCAGATTAAAATTCAAGGATAATCGAATTATTGAATTAGAAAAAAGGTTAGAATCAAGTTTTTCTACAACAATCGATTTGTTTAAAGAAACTGGAAGCGAAATTCCAGAATTAAAGTTAAAAGTGCAAGAATTAAAAAGTTTGGTTGATGAGCTTACCAAACAGAACATCCAACAACGTATTGAAATCGCTCAATTAAGAAAAAGCAAGTAAAAAATACTTGAAGAACCATGGATTTAATTATATTAGGGTCTTCTGCAGCCATTCCTATAAGAGAGAGAAATCTCCCTTCAATAGCATTACGATATAGAAATGAAATTTTCATTTTTGATTGTGGAGAAGATTTACAAAGGAGAATGGCTGAAGCTGGAATTAAATTTAATAAACCTTTAAAAATATTAATTTCTCATTTTCATGGAGATCATATTATAGGCCTACCTGGTTTACTTTTTCGTTTTGGTCTCATTGGAAGAACTGCTCCACTCACTATTATTGGACCTAAAGGTCTTTTTTTATATTTGTTTTTACATGCTAAAATCTTAGGATTAAAGGCCGAATATCCTCTAAAAATCATTGAAATAGAAGTAAAAAATAATAATCTCCTCGTTTATAAAGGATTTGTTTCAAATGATTCATGGGAAGAGATTGAAATTAACGACAACATAATATTAGAGACCAAAAGATATTTTCTAAAATTTACTATTGTAGAGCATTCTGTTCTTACGTTTGGTTATTCTTTTGAAGAAAAACCTAGACCTGGGAAATTTAACCCAGAGAGAGCTAAAGAATTAGGCATTCCAGAAAGCTATCTTTGGAAATTAATGCATGAAGGAAAAACGATAAAATTTAAAGGGAGGTGGATTGATCCCTTGAAAGAAGGGATAGTTGGTCCTTCTAGACCCGGAAGAAAGATTGTTTATTCTGGAGATACTGGCCCGTGTGAAAATTTAGTTAAGTTAGGGAAAGATGCTGATGTTTTAATTCATGAAGCAACTTTTTCAAGCGATTTAGAAGATGTTGCTAGGGAAAAAAAACATTCCACATCTATCGATGCTGCAAATATCGCTAAGGAAATGAATGCTAAAAAATTAATTCTGACACATATTTCTTCTAGATATCAAGAGGATGCGCAAAAACTACTTGATGACGCTAAAAAAGTCTTTCCAAATACGATTTTAGCTGAAGATTTAATGAAAATTTCTATAAAATGATTTATTAAAAATTTTAAAAATTCAAAATTAAAGGAAATTATGAATTTTTTACTCCTTTTTTTAATTAAAAGTTTTTTAACCTATAAGCCACCAGCAATGTGAGGTAAAATGACTACTTCATCATTTTCATTGATTATCGTATCTTCAGTAGCTTTCTTGCCATTTACTAAAATTCCGAAATATTTACCCTCTAAATTTAATTCTTTGAGGAGATCCTTTACTAATATTTTTTTATCAGGAGTAAAAGTCTCATAAATTCCCGTTTCAAGCAATTCAGTTGTTTGTTTTATTTTTAACCACCTATTATTTAATAAGATAATTATTTTAATTATTAATATTAAAACTATTTTAATATTTAAAATTAATTTTTAAGATTTTAAACTTTTAATAATGATTTACAGTAAATTAATTAGAGACAATGATTATTAATCAAACATAAATTAGAGATCTTTTTATGTTTTTCGTAATTCTATTAATCAAAAGCTAAAGTTTAGTAAGAGGTTGGTGTTTCATACTTCAAGAAAACTACAGCGAATATAGCGAATATTTGGAAAAATTTCGTAGAATAATTCTATCTATAGATTCTATAGAATCACAACAAGAAATTGAAAATCTCATTAATAATATAGTAGAAGAGTCTATAAATTATGCCATTCAGATTGCTGAATCAGAAGAATTTTTTGAAGCTGGAGAATTTTTATATTCTGTTGCCTCCTTAATAGAAGAACTAGATATGGAAAAAGCTTTAAGCTTATATAATGAAGTAAATAAGTATTGGGAAAAATCAATAAATTTTTTAAGACTTCAAGCTAAATTTCATGAAATTGCTCAAGTATACATTAGGATTGCAGATTTACAAAAGAATAAATTTAATAATCCAAAATTAGAGAGAAAAAATATTCTAAATAGTATTAATTTTTTAAAACAAGAAAGCAAATTATTAAAAGAATTTGGTAAGAATAAAACTTTAGCTCAAAATTATCAAATTTTAGCAGAATTATATATTAGGATAGCAGATTTTAAGAAAGCAGCGGCATTTCTTGATTTGACCATCGAAATAGCTAAAACCCAAGGGTATCTCGATATATTATCTTACTCTTATCAGCAAATAGCAACGTGTTTTAAAGAATTAGATGATTATAAAAAAGCAACTGAGATTATATTAGATGGAATTGAATATTTTATCAATTTATTCGAAAAATGCGAAGAAAAAAATGATTATTTAGGTATAGCGGAATTATCTCAAGTTCTTAAAAAGATGTATCAATTAATTAATGACGAGGATGGTTTTGTTGACTTTTCAAAAAAAGAAGCAAGTGCATACATAAATTTAGCTGAACAGTTAGAAAAAACGCAAGAAAATTTCCAAAAAATTGCTAGATATTATAGAGGGGCAGCATTATGTTATCAAGAAATAAATAACAATTTAATTGAATCTGCTTCGTGTTTCATGTTAGCAGGAAATTATTGCGAAAAAATTAAAAAATTTGAAGAAGCAGGACTGAATTTTTTTAATGCAGCTGCTACATTTAAAGAATTAGGAAACCTTGAGATGGCTTATAAAAATTATATTAAGGCAGGCGATAATTATTGGAAATCCAATAATGTTAATGATTCTACTGAGAGCTATTTAAATGCTTATGATATTGCAGTTGATGGTCAATTAGAATATAACAGATTTGGTTTATTTAATCAAATTATTCGTGGTTTGAATAAGATTGCAAAAAATGGTCTGAAAAATAAGCAATTCTATACGGCAGCTACGTTAATTTTGGAAAGCATAAAATTTTATCAAGAATTAGATACTGCTAAAGATTTTTTAGTAAATGAGATGGTTCGAAACGTTTATAAATATTATTATAAAGCAGCTAATTTAAAAAAAATTGGAAAATCTCACATAGTTCAATCTTACATATTAGCTGCAATATCTTCCATATTAAATGGAAAAATTGAAAAAGCGAAAAAAATTCTTTTGGAAATCGAATTTAATACGCATGCGGTAAAAAAATATAAGAAATTTGTTAATTTAATAATTGAATGGGTACTTAATGGAGAAAAAGTAGAATTTGATAAATTTCCATTAGATATTCAAAGGTTGATTTCTGGTTCTGAAGAAATACTTTATTTACTCAAGTTATTCAAGGGATTTAAACTAAAAAATTAAGAGTAAAAAATTTTTTAACTATTTTTCAAAAAAATAAAAATTTTATCAGATAATTTTTAATAAGATTAACTTTATAATTATGAAAATTAAAATTATCTTTAATTAAATTCAGAAATTAATCAATCTGGTGATTCCAATTAAAAAGGAGTTAAAACTCATTCTTATAATAGGATTTATTTTAGTTGGATTTTCTATTGCATTACCATTTATTTTAAACTCTTTAAAACAGCAAACAGAGCAATCGGTAGGGTACATTAGGATATATGTTAATAGTGCTATATATTCACAAATCTATAATCAAGTAGAACAATATAAAAATGATGTAAGTAATCAAGGTTTTTCTGTAGACATAATAAATTGGTCCATTTTCAATGTAGTTACTTTAAAAAACGATATATTAAATGCTAGTCTGAATCGTACAGATTTTAAAGGTGTTGTTTTGATTGGAACATTTCCAGCAGCTTTTAGAACGCATTATGTTTCAGGATGGGGCAATTTTAAATACCCCTGTGATTTATTTTTAACAGATTTAGATGGAAATTGGACCGATCCAGATGGAGATTTAATATATGAGATCCATACAAATGGTACCGGAGATGTTTTACCTGATATATTTTTAGGAAGAATTAATCCTTATCCTATAAGTGGAATTAATCATGTTAAAGCCTTAAAAAATTACTTTAAGAGAAATCATGAATATAGAACGAATATATTGAATAGACCGCATTCTGCCTTATTATATATTGATGATGACTGGTCTGCTTACTCTAATGAATGGTTGAGTAATTTTACAGCATATTCTAATATTACAATGGTAGATAATAATTATATAACAGCTCCAACGGATTATAAATATCAATTATCAAATAGAACTTATGAATTCGTGCATCTAATGGTGCACTCATGGGATTATGAGCATCAATTTCATAAGCCATCTCCTTCTTTTCCTTTTTACACCGTATATCCTTTAAATTATACAGAAATATACAATTTATATACTAAACCGCTATTTTACAACTTGTTTGCTTGCTTTGCTTGCAATTTTACTAAAATTGACAATATGGGCACTCATTATTTGTTTTCAAATAATACTTTGGCAGTTATTGGTTCTTCTCGTTCAGGCGGAATGTTTTTATATCAACCATTTTATGATTCATTAAAATCTGGGAAAACAATTGGAGAAGCATTTAAAACGTGGTTTCATAATCACGAATTAATTACATTTAACCATTGGAATGATTCTCTTGGGATGACCATTTTAGGCGATCCGCTTTTAACTATATATATGTAGAATTTTAAATTTATTTTATTTTCATTTTTTATTCTTAATAAAATAATAAAACTTGTTAATTTTGATGGTTTGTTCAACATTAGAATGTTAAATAATAAAAAAGTAATATTGAGTTTTGATTTAGACAATACTTTAATCAATAATAGAAAAGGAATTATTAATTCTTTTAATTTTGCTTTGAAAAAATTTAAGTTGGGCAAGATTAATGATTTCCAAATAGAGAAGATGATAGGTTTACCATTAGATGAAATGTTTTCAAAAATTTCTAATAAAAATACATCAGAATTAGTTAAAGCTTTTCGAGAATATTATGGTAAAAAAGGTATTTATCAAGCTCGTTTATTACCAGGAATAAAAGAAAAATTAGAAGAATTCGAGGCATATTCATTCTTAATGGGAGTCATTACTTCTAAAAAGCAAGAAATGGCAGAAAAAATATTAAAGATTTTAAAAATTAATAATTTCTTTGATTATGTTATTGGAGAAACTGAAGATAGGAGAATATTGGGAAAGCTTGATCCTTCCATAAAACTAATTTTGAAGAAAAAATATCCCGAATATCGAGTTATTATAATTGGAGATCATCCTAAGGATGCAATGTTAGCGACCAATTTAAATTGTCCTTTTATTGGAGTTTTAACTGGCAATCACTCAGCAGAAGATTTATTAAAATACAAAGAAAAAGAAACAATCATAGTAAGGAGTGTCAAGGATATAACTATTGAAATAATTAATGCATTAATAAAATAAGTTAATAATTCCCACGTTATCTTAAAATTCCTGAAAATTAAAAGAAAAATATAAAAAGGGATTAATTAAAGTTTATAATTATTTTTTCCAAGATTCATATTCTTTCATGAATTCTTTTGGTTTCCATTGGGTTTGCATGAATTTTGGTATTCCCGAGCTATCTCTTGGACCGACCACAACAAATGCATCAGCTTCATCTTCTAATGCTCCACTTAATCTTGCAGCCATACCTGGGATTACTAAGACTCGATGTTTTACTTTTTCAAAAGGTTTGTATTCCTTTACGGCTTCTGCAATTCCACTAGCACTAAATTGACCTCCAGCAACAGCACTTTCGATTCCAATTCCTTCAGTATCGACTACAAGTAGCCAACAATCGATATTAGCACCTTTAAGATCTTGTTCTACAGGAATTTTTGTCATTCTGTAATTACTGGTGACAAATATGGGCGCCCATTCATCTGGTTCACCGATTTTATATAAACCAGGATCCACTGCAGGATAAATTCTTGGATCGCTAAATATACTTTGTCTTAACGTCATTAAAGCTAATAATGCCCATATATCTTCTTTTTTCTTTCCAGTATGCAAAACGATGAGATTCGTATCAATTGACTCCATTAATGCAGCCATTATGACTTCTTCATATTGATGCTGCCATAATTCATCCTTGTCTTCAATCTTTACTTGAGACCAATATGCAGCAGGTACTCCCATAACTGGCCAACCAGCATTTGGATCTTCTTTATCTATAGCTGCTGTTCGTAATTGGATGATATTATCATAAGTCACTGATAAATTTCCTGGTCCGTAATATGTTCCAGCATCCAAAACAATTTCTTTCACTCCCAATTTTTGTAAAGTTGCAGATAGCGACATTAATTCATCTAAATTGGTGGATACTGCAACAATCGGTAAATTATTCTGAACGGCATAAGTTCCTATTTTTTCCCAATTATCTTTCGTAGCTGCATAAAGTAAAGGTTTTTTATCTTTTATTTCATCGGCAGCAGCTAATAATGCATCAGGGTTTAAACTACACAACATTACTGGAAGATTTGAAATTTCTGTTAGTTTTTTGGCTGCTAACTTGAATTGTTCTTTATCATTAGATACGTTTCTTAAACATATTCCATTAATCCTTAATACTTCTCCAATTCTTTCAACTTTTAAATCATTAAGATATTTAGCATTTTCCTCTAAATCTGGATCATCATCTTCTAATTCAATGAAAATAGCAGTTTCGTTATAGAATGTTAATTGATGGCGCATTAAAACTTCTTCTCCCCCAACAATCACTTGTCTATCACCCACTCCGATAATTACTTCTTTTTGAGGAGGAGTAATCATTTTAATCAATTTTTCTCTGTTTTTTGCCTGCTTTGGGTCATTCATTAAATGAGTGCAGTCTTTAACCCTTACTTTTCTCTCTAGTAAATCTGTTGCGAACGCCATGCAAGTATCATATCCACAGTCCTTGCAGTTGGATTTATCTAATAACGCATATATTTCTAATGGCGACGGTCTTGCCATTTTTGTTCCCTTCTTAATAATCGCAATAATATTATTTGAATATTTGTTTAGAATTAATTATTAATTTTAATTAAAAATTTGGATTTTTCATAACTTATTGTTCATTCACAATAATTTGATTATCAAATTCTTTACTTTAAGAATGTTGAAAATTAACTAAAATTTTGTTTGCTGAGAAGATATGGAAAATTAAAAGAGAAAAAAGGGAGAAAATGCTTAAATAATAGAAAAAGATTTTGGCGAATGGATAAAATCATTAGCACATCTCGCTTTTTTCTCTAAAAATAATTCTAAAATTTCATGAGAAATCCAATATTTTTATTAATACAATTATAAAAAGTACGAGTTTTACTATTTTAGATTAATCTTAAATTATTGATTTTTCACAGTTTTCATTAACACCAAAAAAATAGAAATTTAAATAGATATTTATTAATTGTTTTTTAATGAGAAAATTGATAAATGTAATTCAAATAAATTTAATAGCTGTTTTTACGATAATGACAATAATTTTTCTTTTTTTTGGTAATTCTATTTATATAATTCAAGGTGGATCAATGAATCCCACTTTTTTTCAAGGAGATATTGTTTTTACAATTAAAAAAAATCCTGCTAACATAAATGCTGGCTTTCATTCAGGAGACATTGCTGTAATTAAGGGACCAGAATATTACATAGCACAAGGTTCAGATCCACTCTTTTGGGTGGTTCCTAACGGTACAATTATCATACATCGGATAGTGGATAAAAAATTGATAAATAACACGTATTATTTCTTGACAAAAGGAGATAATAATAAGATGTTAGATGGATCAATAAGATCCATTTTAAATACAGAAAATTATTCTCTATATGAATATAATGAATCAAATGGCATTTATATTTCCGAGAATGCTATCAAGTCCATAGTAATTCTCAGAATTCCTTTTATTGGAATTCTACGCAATTATTTACCTTTTATCATATTCATAATGTATGCATTTATTATTATGAGTTTGATCTTTAAAAAATACAATTTAAAATTAGCGGTCATAAAAAATCAACATCATAAATCTCGTCTCTTTACTATATTTTTCCTGTTTTTATTTTTAATTTTAATTTTTAGTAGTACAATTCAAATCTTAATTGAATCACGAATGATATATAGAGTAAACAAAACATCCATGGAACCTTACCTTAATTATAATGATATTGTTTTAATTTCAAACAATATGGACTCTCATTACTCTATTGGTGATATAATAGTAATTAAGAGCGCTCAATATTTTTATGAAAACGGTTTTGATGAAATTTTTTGGCATGGATGGAAATCTTATATAATTCATATAATTTTAGATAAAAAAGAAATAAATAAAACGCGGTATTATTTAACTGGTGGATTAAATAGTTTTTACCCTTATGATGGAATGTTTAGAACAATAATAAAAAATGAAACTTATTTTTTATTTGAATATAATAGGTCAAAATTAATATATTTACCAGAAACAGAGATTCTAGGAAAAGCTATAATTAAAATTCCAATTTTGGGATTTTTTTCTGAATATTTTCATGCCCTAATCACTTTTATTTTAATCTGTATGATTTCAGGAGTTTATTTTAAAACAAGAGAATTATCTTTCACAATTAAAAAGGTACAAAATATCGCTTCCAAATAAAAGTTAAAATTTGGAGATATTATGGATATAACAAATGTAATAATTTTATAAGTAAAAAATAAGCGTAATTTTTCTAAATATAAACATTTATAAATTAAATATTACATAAAAATTATCGATGATTAAATCTAATGTCGCCTTTTTATATGAATTATCCATTGAAGATATCATACAAAATATTAATGATGTCTTTGCAAAATTAGTTAAAAAATGTAGCGAATATTTAGACTTGAAGTATGAGAGGTTTAATGTTCACGCGATATATCTTAAAACAAATGAACCGGATTCTAAATTAAATCCCGAAAAAATTTTCCATTTTGGAGTAAGAAAAAAAAAAGAGAATGGTAATTTAGCTATAGAAATCATAAGCAATTATAAAAGATTTATTCATTTTATTCTATTAAGAGAAGCTTTCTATTTATTTATCCCAAATGAGTTAAAAAACAATAATTTAGTCTTAATAGGGATTAATTTAATCATAGAGGAAATCTCTAAGGGTTATAAAGAAACCATAAATTGGAAGTTATTCATTAGAAATAATTTAGATAGTAAAACGTTGAATTATTTGAATGAGATTTCCTCTTTTAAAAATTTAATTCAAAAAAGTGTACCAGAAAATAAACTAAATTATATTCAATATTTCTTTCATTTTATTAGAAATAATTATAATGTTAAATTTTTTGATATAAAAAGATTTTATTACAGGTTTTTTGAGGATTTTAACTTAAATATTTCTGATTTTATTTTTAGTGATGATATTGTTGAAACTTTAAGAATTTTAATTAAAATCTTTTATAAGGTTAAAAATTATAGAATTTTTTCCGAATATCAAGAATTATTTAAAAAATTCAAGCAAGAAGGTTTTATTAAAACAAATTTAACTTTTAATAGTTTCATATATTCTGTAAGATGGTTAAATAAATATACTTACATTTCACCTAGTTATCAGATAAATTGGAAGGCGATTAATGTCTCTTTAAACATTTGTTTTTTAAGATTTCACCCAAATTTAAAAATAAACCAAATCAAAAAAGTAATTGATAAATTTCCATTTTTAATTAGCCCAAAAACATCAAATTTACATACATTTTTAGGATATGTAGTTTTGCCAAGAGAATATCAAGAAGATTTAATAAATCTTTTAAAAAAATTAGAAGAAAATAATTATATTGTAGAAAAATACTTGCTTGAAATAGATAAATACTCTCTTTTTGTAAATTTAAATTATTTTCGAGAAGTCTTTCATAACACATCAATAATTAATGTTAAATCTCCTAATTATGACAAAAAGTATGAAATTGAGTTTTATATTGAATATCCTAATGAATTTCATAAAGCAAAATTATCATTATTAGATTTTTTAATTTTAGATAAAATTCGATTTTTTTCAATTTCTGGTTTTAGCTTTATTCGACGTAGTAAAATTTTAACGGATTTTAAGGACGAGCTCTTAGCAGAACAACGGTTTCATGAAAATAATATATCAAAATTGCGAAATCAATACTTAATCTTATCTAAAGATATGGAGTTAAAGAATAGTTTTTTAACATTTTTAGATAAAAATGAACATCTTGATTTTTTTTCAACGTTAGAATTAATTGAAAATCTAAATAATGCGTTAAAAATATCTTATTCATTCTTGCAAGAAAATCCTTTAATTAAAAATGAAAAACAATTCTTTGAGTTCGTGAAAAAATATGGCATTTCAAATTCACTTGAAGAAAATATTCTCTTTAAAAACAATTTAGTCAAGATTTTTATTTATAAAAAAGCCATTCCATTATATTTTGGCTCAAATAAAGAATTCATAAGAATGATGAAAAAGTATGAGATGTTCAACGAGCTCTTAAAAATATCTTTAGTTTTAAAAATATTTGATTTAAAGATAATAAGGCAAATTATCGAAAATCCTCAAGTAATAAATTCGTTATATAAAATAAAACAACAAAAGATAAAATCCCTTTATAACCAATTAAGTAAAAGAGAGATCATATATGAAGATATAAATCAAAACATTAATGATTTTTTGAAAAGAGATCCTCCACTAATAAAACCTTTATTTATAAACACAATCTTCAATCTAACTGCATATAAAAACTATATAATTCTTCTCTTAGAAGGAAACTTAGAAGTCATGCAAAAAATTAAAGAAATAAAGAGTTTCTTCCCTTGTATTTTTTTCTATGAAACAAAAGAGGTTTTTTTAGGAAAAACAATCATATATCTCGAAATATTTTTCACGAATTTAATTAAACAAGATAAAGAAAAACTGGTAAGTATGATTTACTCTACATTTAGAAAATATATTCTTCATGGTGATAGATTTATCTATCCTGGATACATTCCTTATTTCTCATTAAAAGAATTCTATGATTTGGTCCAGCAACGTTTTTACTATTCTCCAAAATTATTTGAAGAATATTATATTTTCGTTAAAGAAACTCTAAAAAGTAAATTTGCTCGCATTAATGATAAATTTTCTCATCAACAAGAGAGATATTGGCGCTTTAGAAACTCATTTAAATCGTTAAATCCACGATCTTTTAGATTACCACAGAAATTACATTATAATTTTTCACTATCTGAGATTGAAGAAATTAGAAATTTATCAGAAAATGTAGAACACTACTTAAATAACGTAAATCAATTATTTCAATTAGGAAAGGAAGATTTTTTCAAAAAATACATCCTTTCCATTAAATTTAAGCCTAATTTTCCTGCTTTTGGATTTGATCAATATTACATGTTTATTCGGTTAAATAATCTTGACGAGATTAACATGAAAATATTATTAACAAATAAATTTCAACAATTAAAATTAACTCCATCAATTGGAAGAGGGCAATTCTTTCATATTAAATATATTTTTCCAAGAGATAACCCCAATAAAAGCTATATAAATTGGTTGTTGAAAACGAAAAAAATAAGTGAATTTTTCCTTTTTAAAATAAAAAAATTATTTTTTACAATACAATTAGATAAGAACTTATATTATCAGGGATTCAAGGTTAACATAACTGATTTCGAAGATCATGTGCAAAAAGTATTATTTTCTAATAAATACGATTATGTCCTGAAAGGACTTCGAACATTTGATTTTTCAGATGCTCCTAAAGAGAATTGTTTGAAACCAGATTCTAAGTTTTTCAAGATTTTAGTGAAATATTATAGTAGAACTTCTATTAATATTAAAGAATTATTAAATCTCCGAATGACTAATATCCTCAAAGACATATCTGATCTGTTAAAAGAAAATATGATTTTTCCCTATATAACTTTAAAGAACACTAATTTGAGAGAGAATATAACCATAATTTTACCAGATTTGAATGAACATAAGATTAGAAAATTGATTAAAATATTTAACTTTTTTAACGTAATAAAAATATATGAAATTGAAGGAGAATATTTTAAATTTCAATTTGAGAAAAAAAGATATTTTGTTAGAGGATTAATGATCAAAATATTTTTACCTAACATGGAACTAAATTCATTATTTCAAGTTTTTTATCAAATTTTCAATTTCTTAGAAATTGAATGGTTTCAAATAATTACAGACCTTTTTGATGGAAATTTTATACTAAAAAAGGAATTTGGTGGCTCTTTTTCCTTTAAGAAGTATAATCCATTATTAAATTTCAGATGGAATAAAAAGGATAAAATTTGGATGAAGGATAAATTATTTGATAGATATTTTAGACCTATTATTCCAAGACTTGATCCAAAAATAATTTTAAAGAATATGAGTAAAAGCTAAATTTATGAAAATAGCATCTTGAAATATATTGATTAAGAATAACTAAAAAGGAGTAATTTTGTTGTTAATATTTCTTTTTAATGAAATTCTTATTAATGGATTTTTATTTAAAAAAAAAATTAACATTATAGTAAGATTTAGCATAAAAAATAAAATCATTAAAATTTTTCTTCATTTAATGGTTATCTCAGATTATTCATTTGAAAAATTTGACACGCTATTTCATCCCAAACACATAGCTTTTATTGGAGCGTCTGAAAAAAGCACATTTGGATCGATGTTATATCTTGTTGCATTCAAGAAATCCCAATGGGCAGAAACCTTTTATCCAGTAAATCCCAAATATGAAAAAATACTGGATTGGAAATGTTATCCTTCCGTTTTGGACATTCCTTTTCCAATAGATACAGCCTATATTTCAGTCAAGACTCATGTAATCCCTCAAGTCCTAAAGGAATGTGTCCAAAAAGAAATTCCATGGGTAATAATTTTTTCTTCCGGCTTTTCAGAAACGGGAGAGCAAGAAGGTTTAGAATTAGAAAAAGAATTAAAAAAGATAATCCAAGGAAGCAAGACTAGAATTATAGGACCTAATTGTTTAGGACCTTTTAATGGAGAAACTGGAATGGCTTTTTCATTTAACGCTCCTATTGGTATCCCAGGATCTGTTTCATTCATGTCCCAATCAGGAGGTCATTTAAACCAATTATTAGATATTGGATTTAGAAGAGATATAAGATTTAGATATGGAGTTTCATTTGGAAATCAAATAGATTTAAATTGTGTTGATTTTTTAAGGCATTTTACCACCGATTTGAAAACTAAAGTTATTGCAGCGTATTTAGAATCATTTGGTTCAGCAACAGGTCATAATTTTTTTTTGGAATTAAAAAAAGCTACACTAAAGAAACCTGTAATTATTTGGAAAGGAGGATATACACAAGCAGGATTGAAAGCAGCATTTTCTCACACGGGTGCGATAATAAGTGATATTAAATTGTGGGACGCCATGGCAAAGCAAACTGGAGCAATATTGGTTAAGGATAATGAAGAATTTTGGAATACTATAAAAACTTTCGAATTAATTTACCCAAATCTGCTTCCTAAAGGAAGAAATGTTGGAATTATTACACCAGGAGGAGGATCTTCGGTAAATGTAACCGATCTTTTGGCCAGTTATGACCTTAAAATTCCAGAATTAGAAATAAACTCCCAACTAAAATTAAGAGAAATATTGCCAAAAGAAAATGTTAATGTAAAAAATCCTGTAGATTTGGGGGCTATGGGCTTTGTTACAGATGTTTATATAAACTGTGTTGATATCGTATCTAATGATCCTAACATTGATATTATTCTAATTCCATTATGGCCCCAATTCTTTTTTATTTATTTTTTCAAAAGAATGATTAAAATTTTAAGACCTGTAAGAAAGCCATTTGCATTCTGTTTACCAAGTATTTCGGATTCAGAAGAACTTGCCATAAAATTTTCAAAGATTAAGAAATTTTTACATAA
>Ga0190359_1001128_pt1 | contig 17296 bp, 11 predicted proteins | sample 48721823_MG_FD_161269 | JGI IMG/M metagenome (GOLD analysis project Ga0190359, IMG submission 161269) | Hydrothermal vent microbial mat bacterial communities from Southern Trench, Guaymas Basin, Mexico - 4872-18-2-3_MG | ecosystem: Environmental > Aquatic > Marine > Hydrothermal vents >... | reverse complement strand
TTCCGAAACAGGTACTTTAACCATTATTACCGTCCCGGACAGTGCCGTTGTTGTTTTTGATGATGATGTCAAGGGTAAATCTCCGATAGTTCTGAATGATATTATTCCCGGCAAGCATACTATTATTCTTAAAAAGAAGGGGTACTTTGTAAAAAAGGCCACCGTGAATGTCACTGCCGGCTCTGATAGTGAATTGACTTTTGAACTGGTGAAACCGGTTCATCTGTCCATAAGCAGCGAACCTGCAGGGGCAACGGTATCATTAAATAAAAAGCAGGTAGGAAAAACTCCCTTTGTTGACGGTACCTTGAAACCCGGCACCTATGATGTCTCTATTACACTTGCAGAATATAAAAGGGAACAGCATGCCGTTACTCTGGAAAGCGGCGAGAAAGATTCAATGCATGTCACGCTTATGCCCCTGACAAAGGAGACTGAAGATACGACTGCGGTGATTGAAGAGCGGAAAGAGAAGAAAGAAAAATCAAAACTGGCTTCCATTCTGGACAAGGTTGCACTGGGCCTTTTTGTCGGTTTCAGCATAATTATTCTGGTTATTGAGTTAACGCAGGATAAATAGGAGACGCGTTTTTTTTCTCTGATGGATAAATCGGTGGTATATAGAGGTATACTTGGCCTTCATGGTATTATTTTTCTTTGCTATTCGCAAATGGTCTCAATTGCGGGGGGCACTTTTACCATGGGTACCAACAACGGTAGCGACGATGAGAAGCCCGCTCATGAAGTAACGCTTTCCTCCTATAAAATCGATACGTATGAAGTTTCTTATGCCATGTATGATTCATGTGTACAAAAGGGCGTCTGCAGCCCGGCCCATTATGATGACGGGAAATGCCTGATGTGGACATCCACCGGTATTCGCAAGGTGCGGGTGCCGCAGAGGTACCGCTCTCCCGATTATCCGGTGGTGTGTGTCTCATGGTATCAGGCACGGCAGTATTGCCGATTCAAAGGGAAACGGCTTCCTACGGAGGCGCAGTGGGAGTACGCTGCACTGTCCGGCAGTAATAATACGTATGCCTGGGGCGATCAGCAGCCGTCATCCTCACGGTGTGTTCTGGCATCGAATTTTCACCCTGTTAAATCAGGCAGTTTTCAGCAGAACGGTTGGGGTTTATATGATATGACCGGTAATGTGTGGGAATGGACCCGTGACCGGTATGAAAAAGAGTACTATGCCGTTTCAGAGAAAAACAATCCTGCCGGCCCTTCAGTGGGCCGGTATAGGGTGATTCGTGGAGGCGGGTGGTACAGTACTCCGAAACAGCTCCGCATTAAAAACAGACAATGGTTTGTCCCGGAATCCGGTGAAGTCAGTATTGGAATAAGGTGTGTGAAATGAAAAGAGTTATTCTGGTTGTCGTTTTATTGCTCTGTATCCAGTGGGAAAAGGTACCTTCCCGGCAAAGCATAGTCGTAGAGAGCTACGGCCGCAGTATTCAGGTGGACGGATTCCTTATGGAATGGCGCGAGGAGCATGTCGATACATTTTCAGGAACAGTCTCTTTTATGTGGGATATTATGAACACCACCAAAGGACTGGTCGGCTATTTCAGATTTCGTTATGCCGATTCCTGCGGTAAAATAGGGATACGGGTATACCCCCGGTTAAGCGCAATGCATAAATTCCAGACAATGGACAGCGACACCTCCTCAATAGAGGGGTTGGTATACGCAGTTGATAAATCCGGTACTGAGAAAGATACTGCTGTCGTCATTGAATGGCTGCTGCCCTGGGAGCTGGTTGTACCAGATTCATCATCGGGAGAATACGAAACAGGCATGATAGCGTATAACGGATGCGGGGATACCACTGAGCCGATTATTCTCACCGGAAGTACCATGGAGGACCAGGGGAGAATCATTAACGATAAGATTAAGATGCAGATTGTCAGTATTATCGTTCTGCTTGCGTTGTTTGCGGTGTTTAAGATGAAGGCGCAGAAGTATAAGAAGAGAAGGCGATAAAACCGGATTTATTAATTAGACTTGTTGCATAATTAAAATTAACATGAAAAATATGCTGTTTATACTTAAAAAAAAGCACTTTTTAACCCCTAAAAACAAATTATGCAACAACTCTATTATATAACCGGTATTTCAAAAAATGAAAAAAACCGGCACCATTATCATCGGTTTCCGCATTTCTTTGACTATGTATGTTTCTATGTCTTTTCTTGCCTGTGCGCCCTTGCCCATGATTCAATCTGCCCGAGTAACCGGAAAGGCCGGAATAGGCGCTTCATAACGGCTGTTTCGTAATATTTCCATGGCGCTTTTTATTGGCGGCGATATAGTGTTCCTTGAATGGGATAGCTATAAAAACCTCTGGGGTGGTATGATAATTGGTACCCATTGTCCGGTGAAAAATAGTGATTTCGAAATTGTTTTCATATCATCAGGCTCTTCCTATTCCTACTACAGAACTTCTGACGGTTACGGCGACGAATATATATCGTTCAGCGAACCTTTCAGTCGAAACTAACAGTGATATCATAAAACTCTATGAAAACGTGTCACGGTGAATTTTCTTTGTAAGAGTAAATGGGAATGATGTTGAGGTTTGTTTGAGGGTACTGTTATTGTAATAATTATACAAAAAGAGTACTGAATTCCACTATGTATATTGTAAAGGAATCGATTACAGGCACGAGCTGGAGCACGATTAAACAGTAGATATTGGATAACCTTCTTTCTAATCACTTCGTAACCAAAAAAGCCGCAAATTCCAAAACTATAAAAAATTATTTATTGATAAAAATGAGCGAAATTCCTGAATAACGGTGTTTATTAAATAGCGTCCTTACTATACGCATAACGGTTATTTGTTAAACCTTTGTACCGGGAATATACCATGAAAAGCCTCACATTCAAATTGAATGCACTGCCTGTTTTTATTTGTTCTATTGTACTGCTCATGAACCAGTCCTGTACCCAGTACTACACTACAGAGTGGGATGAGCGGGATGATATCAATGATTCCCTGTTTTCATATCTAAAGGATGATACACTCCCCTCGAAGGTTCCACTTTTTGACTCATCACTGGGTTTTTACTCGGAAGAGTTGCAGTGCTCGTTAAACAACAGCGCTGCGATTATCAGGCTGGATGCTCCGGGGTATGATGATAAAAAAGAGAAGGCTATGGCCACCCTTTACCCGACCATATCCGATGCGGTTTTATCTGTTGCCGATCCGGACAAAGTAATACCGTCAATAAACGTTATCGATGCGAAAGCAAAGCAGTTCAACGACGGCCTTTATGCTGCATTGGATAAAGCCTATTATAACGGTATTGCCGGTGAGCTTGCTTCCCAGGTGAAAACGATTGAATCGATTTTAAGTGAGTGCACTGATGCATATGCCCGTGCTTTTCTTGCGGCCGGCCTTACCATTGCAGGAAAAACACCACCGGATTATGATACTGCAATTGCCGCTTTGTATTTAGACGAATTTTATCGTGATGAGGTGAAGTATAAACCTATCGGATTTTATACCTGGAACGCTGAACTGGAAACACTCTTTCAATTCGGTCGTTTTTTTCAGAGAACATTTACATGGGATAGTGCTGTTTCAGATATCGTTCGTGTGCTGCAGAGTAACAGTGATATATTAAATGAGCTGAGTACTGTCAATTCGTTTTATGCAAAGTTGACCAATCCGTTAATGAATGTTTCCTTTGTGGAAATTGCCCTTGACAGCAGTGTACAATCACAGGCCGCATTAACTGCATTATCGAAGAAATTGCAGAAACCGGTTGAAGATGTGGCGTCGCTTTTCCCTGCTTCAACAAGTGTTGAAATGGAACTTTTTAATGAAATTTTTTCAATGGGTATACCGCCGGATGCAAATTTGATGAACGAGTTAATAAAGGCAATCCAGAACGGTACTGTTGATTTAACGCCCACTGATGAAACAGGCTGGTACGGCAGACAGGTGTATGCACTGGAAACACTGCTGTTGCCGACAAAGGGCGAAGAGTGCACAAAGCTCATGTTTACAAAAAATTATAAAAAACGCTTGTTGGATGCATTTAAATCCATAATAACCACGTATAAAGAGACGCATGTGAAACAATCCGGTATAGGTGGTTGTTTATCCGGCGATCCGCAAAGAGTATATCCCTGTTTACGAATCGAGCCGGGGGTGACATACTACCTGAGAACTGCACAGGCATATGCCTTTTTGCAAAACTTCCTGAAGGACTATATACTACAAAACACCCTTTCTGCATTGCATGGATTGTCTGAGACGGGACACCGCCCCATGAATATCCGGGACGAAATGGTATACATGCAGGAGCTGTATTATGGATTGTATCTCCTTTCCTGTGAAGATATTGGATTAAAACCATCATTTACCAGTGGCGCCTGGTCTGAGACGAAATCCAGGGAGACTGCTGAAACCTGGCTTGCATCATGGGTGAGTGATGTTGATTTATCAGTAGATATGCGGGTCAGTGTTCCCGTGTTCAAGGATTTAATAAATAATAAAACCCAGATGTGGGGCACTGTCGGTATTCGCTTTTCACACCTCTTTGCCAATTATGAAACGCCGCCGTCAGTGAAAGACCGGTACTCAAATACATGGTATGAGGAACACCTGTTTAATTGTGACACCGCCAAATACCTGATACCGGTGCTTGATTTTGCGGAGTTTACACTCAAGGAATTACAGGTGTTGACGCGGGAAGAATTCAGAGCGGTGTGTGATCAATACTCCACCAGGGAAGAGATTGTCGAAGCGCTTGAGAATTTATAGGTGTCGATGTTTTCTGTATGGTTGCCGATAGAAAAATAGCGTTTGGGTAGAATGGTAGTTACGCAACTAATTTTTATGCGGTACTGTCACTGGTGGAGTAAAAGAGAATAAACAAATATTACACGCTATTTTTAACGTGAAAAGGTCGCATGAACAAATTCGGAATATTGTATTATCTCATCTCTTCATCGTCTCAAACAACGAATCTACATCCTTCGGCCCTTTGGTAAAAAGACTGACCAGCCAGGTAACCAGAGTACTCAGCAGGAATACCGGCACCAATTCATACATGACGGCTTTTTATGCCGGGGTATGAAGATTTTAATGAGCGGGAATATATACCACGCAATGAGGAGACAACGGTCAGATACTATATTCGCCGGGTGTCCTATTCCGATTATGAAATTGTGGTATACTACAAAGTTGAGAAGAAAGAGGTGAGCCGTCGAAGGATTACTTTGACTGAAGTGAAACATGTGCCGGGACTCGGCGGAGATGCGGTCAAGGTTGTTCAGGCCATGCCGGGAGTGGCACGGCCGCTGTTCGGGAGCGGCAGCATTGTCGTGCGCGGTGCATCGATCTGGGATTCTCAGTTTTATCTTGACGGCATGCTTCTACCGCACCTGTATCATTTCGGCGGACTGAAATCCGTGTATAATGCCGATGCCCTGGAATCCGTCGATTTCTATCCCGGCGGGTTCAACACACGCTACGGAAACGGTATCGCCGGGGCTATCGAGATTACCGGCCGCGGCCCCAAAACGGATCGCTGGCATGGCACCGTCGATTTGAGTGTAATGGACGGCTCGTTTCTGGTGGAGGGACCGGTTACGGAAAAACTCTCGATCATGGGTTCTGCCCGCAGAAGCTTTATCGGGGATATCCTGCGTGCAGTCGTTAACAATTCAGAAATGGATTTACCCTTCACTATAACGCCTTTTTACTGGGATTACCTGCTCCGCGGAGATTATACCGTCAGTAAAAACAATCATGTCTATTGCACCCTTTTCGGCGGTCGCGACAGCCTGACCTTTATCTTCCCCTCAATCACCGGTGGCAGTACCGAGATAACCGATGCAACGGATCAGCTCGGTATCAGGCAGACCTTTCATATGGGTATCCTTGGGTGGGACTGGAAAGGTAATGATGATGCGTGGGAAAATGCATTACGCTATTCCCTTACCTTTAATAATGGCCGCCAATCGGCATTCGGGTTCTACCTGTCTGGATATCATGCAGTATGCAATCACCTGAGGAATCAGTTGTCCCGACAGCTCAACGGTAAAAGCCGGATTGCGTTCGGTCTTGATATGGATGTGCTTACCTATGATATGATTCTTATTATTCCCGCAGAAGACGGTGTTATCCAGAGGGATACCTCCGACAACTGGACATTCGGTGATGTCGGTGCTTATATCAATTTTGAATGGCGGCAGGTTGACAGGCTTCTGGTAATGCCCGGGTTTCGGTATGATTATTATCCCGAGCTGCAGTATCAGGGCTCTATCATTACCGATTTCTGGGATTATAAAAGTTTCAATAACCGGAGAGGGATATCGGGGGAGCCAGCACTGCACCTTACTGTGCGCTATGAATTCGCTGAAAAGCATACGGCAAAATTCTCTGCCGGTACATATTCACAGACTCCGAAACCTATGGGGCAGGTTATTCACGAAACATGGGGCGATCCTGCAATGGCTGCAACAAAAGCTGCTCACTATGTATTCGGCCATGAATGGCAGATTACCGACCTGTTCAGCAGTGACGTCCAGTTTTATATCAACCGGCGGTGGGATATACCGCGGTATGCAGAGCCTGAGGATCTGGATTTGTCAAATACGGATCAGAAACTGTGGGTTGGTGACGGTAAAGGCCGGATGTATGGTCTGGAAATAATGCTTCGTCACGATAAGAGCGAGCGTTTTTTCGGATGGTTCGCCTATTCCATCTCCAGAGCGGAACGGTATAATCCGATCAGCAGGGCTTGGGAACTCTACGGGGAAGATGAGACACACAACATGCAACTGGTGGGAAGCTGGCCTCTGCAACGCGACTGTGATATCGGGTTGCGGGCCAGATATGTCACCGGTAAACCCACCACCCCGGTTATCGGCTGTATCGAGGATGAGAACGGCAATTACATTGAACCGGAATACGGACCGAAAAATTCCGAGCGTCTGGCACCCTTTTTCCAGCTTGACCTGCGGGTGCATAAAAAGTTTGTTTTCAGGAAATGGATGTTCTCGGTATATCTTGATCTGGTAAACACGAACTATTTCTTTGTTGTTTCCGACCAACTATGATCGGGTTGATGCGGAGCGGGTACGCATTCTTGATTATATCTATGAGCCGGCAGAAGCGGCTCCGGTTGGGGCCGTGAAAGTCTTTGCGGTGTTTGCCGGTGCCGGGGATTCGTTGAATGCCGAGGATATCAACTGGACTGCCTCTTTTAATGTGTTAAGCAATGACTACGGTGTTGATACGGCACTTGATGTCGGCTCCCTTGCAATAACATCACAATCGGTGTTCTGGTTTTCGGACAATACCTGCTGCCTGATAGTAAATTTCAGAATACCCGACAGTGTGGTATTTAACAGTGCATCAATTCCCGAGCAGTGGACTTCCATAATACTCGCGGAGTACCAGTCGCAGATCCCTGATTTTATAAAAACGTTCAGTAAACGCGATCTGATATCTTTTACCCATTCGCTGGCAAAGAGTGCAAAAAAATGGGGCAAAACATTAAAGCAGTATCCCTCTCTGGAGGACAGCCTGCTGCAAACAGACACCCTGTACTCGTTGTATAAGAACAGTTTTATGCAGTATATTCCGGCCATGCTCCAGTTTCTTACTGTAAAGATATGGCTCTTTTCGGAGATTCGCGGTGTGCTGAAAGTCAGAAGTACCTATTCGGTCAGGTATAACCGCTGTTTCAAGGATATCCCGGGATCGCGGGTCTATGCTAATATAAACCCGGTTATCGACTCAATCGGAATCTATAAAGTATATGAGCCGGATCCGCTGTCTTTCGATCCTGCGGAAGGCAAATACAACTACGATTTTATCCGTCTGTTCGGCGGCAAGCATGACCCGTTTCACGATTCAATACAGCCTGTTAAAATTGACAAAAAGTGCTCCTATTTTGTCGCCGGGTCTGCCGGAGGAAAAGATACTTCGCTAACCATACAATCGGCGCTGCAAAGCGGCGCTCCAACAGTTGAAGGGTTTACTACGCAATGGTATTTTCAACTGAATCAGAAAGAGATAGCCGACGTATCACCGTACGACTATATGAACATTATGGGCATGGGCGGCTTTATAGAAGCGCTCTATCCACCAGAAGATGACAGGGTACAGACGTTTACCCTGTGGCTTGAGGTGAGTGACTTTCTGCTGAATGAGATAAACCGGCCGCAGGGGTCGTTCTTGCGTGAGGTGCGGGGAAGATTTAAATGGTAACGAAACACATTTGAGTGAATAATAGTTAGCCGGATTGTATTTTGTAAATAATTTGATAGTATGCAAAAATATTCAGATTCTACAAAAATTTCCTTCCGGGAGTGTAGCGCACCATAACTGGTATCTGTTCTATCACTCTCCCAATATGGTATTTCTGCTTGCTGAAGCGCAGCAAGCAATAATTGGTAATCACTCTCCGTGGGACAAAATTTTCCGATTGATGTTTTCATTTTATGATGATACTAAAATACAACATCAATTCTGCTTTTTGCTGTCCTTTTTTATAGGAAGGGATAAGAAAATACCTGTACCCATTCCATTACCGTCACTCTCGGCATGGATTTTACCATTCATTTCGGCAACAAAATTAGCTGCTGTGTGGAGACCGAATCCGCTGTGGCCGGGTTTTGTAGAATAACCGTGGGTAAATATTTTAACGAGATTTTCCTTTTTAATACCGCTGCCGTTATCCGTGATACTGCATTGCAGTTGTTCGTTATCCGTTCTCTCTGTTTTAATGGTAATACTTTTCGTTTTTGACTTAGTATCAAATGATTCGATACAATTTCGGAGGATGAAAATAAGTACATGCATCAATTTTACTTTTGGAACAAAAAGGCGGTCAGTAACCGGTAAATCCGTTTGAATGGTAATACCTTTTAATTCTTCTTCCAAGAAGGCCAGAGATTCTTCAAGAACATTATTAAAAATCAGGGTTTCATTTTCATTAAATTCATCAACGAGTTTTCGCTGAGAATCAATTATTTCCGCTATTAGTGCAACCTTTTCCTGAACACGCTTTGAATGGTTAATGAGATCGTTTTTTTCTACCGCGAGTGATTTTGCCAGAATACCGAAATATTCAATGATTCGTTTTCCTTTCGGGTTATGTAATAAATAATTGGATAAATCATTTTTATTTTCTTCGATAAGTTTGTATGCTTTCAGGTAAGAATTAATATTTGAATGCTTGAGCATGTCCAGAATAAGATGACTTGAGGTGGAGATACTGTTAAGCACATTGCCGACATTGTGGAGAATTTCGCGGGCAATGTCAGCCATGCCTGCTTTTCTGGCTGTTTCTGCAATACGCTGTTTTTCTTTTTTTATCTGCTCATTACGTTTTTTGATTTTATTCTCGAGCACTTTATCAGTTGCATCCAGGGTTGCCAGATTTATTGACATGATACAATTAATAATGCCAAACCGTCCTTTAATGGATACTTTGCCTGAAAAGATGTCCGGAAATGTTGCCTTGCCGATAAGCGCCGTTGCAGGTTTAAGAAATACAAAGTCAAATGTCTTAATAATTTCTTCAACGGATTTTGCACCGGCCACGTTGAGTATCTCCATGAGAAAACTGATAACATCGCTGTCCAAATCCTGATCGGAAATGCCATATCGCATGGTCAGCTCTTTTTTAAGGGTATCTGTTGTTTCAGGGTTTAATTGAAGATAATAATCGCCCTCAACAGCACCGGCGAAGCTGCAGTAAATGATAAGTCCTTCAGGATTGGTAAAAAGATTGGTGCCGACTGCGGTATTACTGATTCTGAAGGTTTCATTCATCGTCTCGAGAAAGGTGAGACACACCTCCTGCGCGAAATACTCCGCATTCTGTTTTACCAGCTCTCCGAACTTTGCTTCTTTCATAATGTACTTTTAGTAACAGGCGTCTGAGACACATTTTCAGTTACAGTCAGGACACTCTATTTAACCACTTTCTCGATGTTACGTAATTTTTCCGGAGGTATTTTATTTTTTAATCTGATTTGTTTTAAATTAATTATCTGATACACGGAAAGCGGCTGTTCAACCTCGGTGTCAACCTGCCAGTCGTTGTCCATAATATCAAAAATCAATTCGGCAGCCTGACTTCCCATAGACACATGATCCGGAAGAACCGCATATGAGCCGAAATTTATCTTCGGGTCAACAAGCTCTTTCACCCCGACGATAATAGGTAATCCGTATCGATTAATCAACGGCAGCCACAAATTAACGATATAATCTGAATTGATGATAGAGTTGTCATTAGGCACCCAGATAGCTTCAACCTCCTCGACTTTGGCCAGTTTTTTAAATGCCTTCCTGATTCCTTTTCTATAGTCCTTATCAGGTTGGGTACGAATCAAAATATCCTTAATTTCTATTCCTTCATTTGCGCAGTACACCCTGTTTTTTTCTAAAAACTCCGCCAGATATTCACGATGGATTACGCCGATTTTCTTCAGAGGGATATTTAAAATGTAGCGCAGGTTTACGGCGCTCGTTACAATCGGGATCTCATAATTAATGCCGGTTGCATTTTTAAGGCCTCTGATTGTTTTGTTAATGAGTACGCCCATTAAGGAAATCGTCGGAACCAAATATGTATCGTCGGGTAAATCCGCCTGATATTCCTTGTAGGGTGTAATTGAGTTATTATCCATTAAAACAACGACATCAGGTTTATATTTCGCCATATATTTCTCAACATCTTTTTTACTGAAATTCTTCGGCACAATAATATCATTAATTTTCATTTTTTTAGCGAGTTCCTCGTTTAGTCCTTTTAATACCTGCTCATAATTTATTCCCGCATTACGGAATACCAGCAAGGTATTTTCAGCGCCATAGGCCGACAGGAAAAGGATACCAATGCATACGACATTACGAAAAGAGCTTAAGCAAAAACGCACAATACTTTCTGAACGGATAACTATTATTTTTGCCATTTGTCTATCCCCATTATAGGTACAACTTTTTTGACCGTTTCTTCAATCTGAGAACCGTCAATGCCATTTTTTATTGCTAAAGAAATAATACCATATTTTTTTTCTTCAATCGGTGTGATAAAAAACGTTAACTTCGATTTCTCTTGTATATAGGTGCTGTTATATTCAGTAAGAATTACGCCTTTTGCCATATCAAAAGATAAGAGCGGCAATAAATCTTCTACTTTTGCAACACGCTTGATTTTGGGTTCCGTATTGGTAAGTTCTTTTATAAAAGAGAACATTTTTGTTCTGCCAAGGAAATCAAGAACACCAATCACTTTCTCAGGCCCCAGCGCACTTATTTTCAAAGGATTATTCACCGACATAAGTACATAGGATTCTTCCGTTACCCCCTGACGCATGCCATTCAGTTTTACTGTATAGTCGGGCAGGTACCTGATCAATTCGGTTTTGGTGATGATGGCTTCGGGTGAATCTTGTTTTATAATAGTTATAAAGTCGTTGTTCCTGCCAAATACCTTTATTTCGAATCCGGGACAGGAGGCGGAAAACTGTTCCTGAATAGCCCTGGGCTTCATGGGGACAGGATAATAAATGTATAATTTCTGAGATAGAACAACAGAATGCAATAGGAAAAAGGGTACGAATACCAGATACCGAAATGAATCATTTTTTTGTACATTTTTAAACATAGTATACGTTCCCGTGCAGAGAAGCATCCCGATTATCATTCAAAAATTTCATTAACCGTACATTTAAATTCTTCAATAAATTCATTATTACCGAATTTTAACGGCTTTTCAATATATCCCTTCGCGCCCCTAGCCATACATTCCAGCATGGCGTTGCCGCGTACCGCGGAAATCATAAGAATATTTGCATCGGGAAATTCCTGCAGAATCTCATTCATTGCCTGCTGGCCGTCTTTATTGGGCATCGTAATATCGAGTGTAATCAAATCCGGCTTGTATTTACGAAACAATTCAACTGCATCACCGCCGTCATTCCCCGTTGCAAGAACCGTGAATCCCATTTCCTTTTCAAAGAAATCGACAATTTGCTTTACGAGAAATTTTGAATCATCAATGATAATAACCGATTTACTCATAACTCACTCCTGCATATAGTGTCTCCGAATATATTATCTATTTATTTATCGTTAATCTATTGAACTCGCCGGTCTCAGTGCGCAACCGAAATAGAGCCAGTTATCCTCACAGAACACCTTCCCGTTTATAGCCCATACCTTTGGAAAAAAGACCTCTTCATTCGTGTATTGCGGCACTGATTGCCTTAAATAGCCGAAATAATCGGTGATTTCGGTATAATCCGACAATATTCCGCTGTAAATATTACATACTTCTCCAAAAGCATCAAGCAATTCTTCTTTATTATCCGATTCCATAATTGCATGCAAATGGCTGTTATTTATACCGATAACTATTAATGATTGAAATTTTTCATCACCGCTTCCTAAAGAAAAAATATGGTGAAATTTACCTTCAAGCCTTGTGGTTACCTGCCAGGGCTCTCTGATGGAAAACTCTTTTTGAAAAAGGGAGCCGATGCTCTCAACTGCCGATTTCTCAAAAATCGTATGGTGTTTCAGTAACATTTCTCGTATGGTAAGTTTGTGCGCCATGGTTATGTGTCCGTTCTAAGTTATAGTTCTTCGGGACGGTAATGCGAAATGATGTTCCTTTACCCACTTCCGAGGATACATCGATTCTTCCCCGTAACTGTTTTATTTTATCCATAACAACATCCATACCGATACCCCGGCCGGAAACAGTTGTTACGCTATTTGCAGTAGAAATACCACTTTTAAATATCAGTTGTAGTTTATCCTGTTCGGAAACTTCTGAAGCTTCCTGTGATGTGAGTATGTTCTTTTCAATACAGGTAGTAACCAGTTTTTCCCGGTCTATTCCCTGTCCGTCGTCAGTGATTGTAACGATTCGTTCGTTTGCTTTTTCTTCGAAGTCAAAAATGATTCGCCCGATACCTTTATCCAATTCTTCACGTACTTCAGGTGGTTCGATACCGTGACTTGCGGCATTGCTGGCAATATGGATAAGAATATCATCTATATCCGCCAAACTATTCGGAGGAAACAGTTTGTCCCCGTTGTTAATTATTATATCAATATTTTTATCAAATTTACGCGCTGTTCTCTGTACAACTTTGATATATTTGCGCATCAGGGTTTTTAGAGGTTTCCAGTTTAACATGTTACATGCTTTGATGAGATTATCTATGGTGCTTTTATTCTGCTTTTCCAGGACATCGGCGCATTTTTTCTGGATATCGGCTATCTGCTTTTCTGAAATACGAACATAAATCTCTTCATCTTTACCAAATATCAATTTAATTTTTTCGTGAATTTCATCCATACAGGTATTCATAGCAGAAACGTTTTTTTCGATTTCCAACAGTGTATTGTCTCTTCTCACTTCAATGGGATGTCTCAATTCCTCGAGCATATCCTCCGCCAGATGCGCATGATGAGACAGGAGTTCAAATCCGTATGAACCACTGTTTCCTTTTATCGTATGCAGATCCCTGTAAAGTTCGTTAATATCATCCTCCGATATTGAATACATGAAGCCGTCCGGGTGTTCATTTCGCTGTTTTATTACTTTTTTCAGCAGGTATGACGTTTTCTTTTGTATGCGTTCCAGTCGCATATGGGTGTCTTCCATGAATTCAGCCATCTCTTCGGCGGGCGTGTCGGCGATACCCAGAATTGTCTTCATTTCGTTGTCATGCCTGCGCTGTTCTTCTTTAATCTGTATGTCTTTCAGGTGTTTTTCAGTTTCGTCAAGGGCGAGTATCATTATTTTTGAAAGATTGCCCGCTTTATCAAAAATTTTCTGGTATGAAATGGCTACATAATCCATATCTTCTTTTTCCGGTGATCGCAGAATTAATTGCTGCACCGGCGCCAGTTTAGTGAGTTTTTCCCATCGTAATGATTTATAACGGCTATGTACCAGTTCCAACCATGTCTTGAATGCCTTTGTCCGATCGGCATCAAGGCGTAAAATGCTGCTTAATGTACTCTTTGCAACGTTTTTTACCTTTAAGATGTCATTGGCCCGTGCCGAGTACTCTTCATTTATAGACCCATCCATGTTGATGGTAAACAGCCCCTGGTTGATATTGTCGAGTATATCACGTACCTGCTGCATTTTCTCATCGACTAAATCCTGCAGGTGATTCGTGTATTTCTCAATAGTTTTCCGCATTTTCTCAAAATGGGTTGCCAGATTTCCTATCTCATCATTGCTTTCAACAGTAACCTCTTTGCTGTAGTCACCCTGCGATATTATTTCAGATGACGTGACAAGCCTTGCGATAGGGGTGGTGATAGCGGTAGCCACTCGCCGGATTATCAAATACCCTGTACCTAAAGAGAGCAGTAAAACGGCGATAAGGAAAAGGTTGGCCTGATCCCTCTGTTTTTTACCGTCTAACCTTGTTTCATCGAGTAAATCGCGCATTGCCTTTGTGGTAAGGCCGTACCGTATGAATCCGACAATTTCATCTTCGTCAAGGACCGGTGCGGCAAATTCTATTACCGGCTCATTGAACATGATATGTTCACGATAGGATACCTCTTTTATGCCACTCGCCCACTGTGACATAGAGTCGGTCAACGGCTTTTTTTCTACAGGAATACCATCAATATTTTCAGGATGCGAGAATACCCAGGGAACAAGATTTTCATCCATATAAATACCATACAGAATTCCCTTATCTTCCTTCACCGTAGAGGAGACCAGAGCCTGAATTGCGGTAAATGCATAATCCACAACCATGCTGCGCATAGCCATACTGTTGTTTTGGGCAAGTGTTTTCCCTTTGGCAATAATTCCGTCCCGAATTGATTTTTCCGATTTTGCGATATTAGTATTTACTGTGTGTATATTAACCACTGTCGCCAGGATCATGAGAATTATGAATATCACCGATATCATGATCATGATATTCATAATTAATTTTGTTTTAATACTGCCTTTTTTTTTCATAATCGGCTGTTCTGTGTTATATCAATATTCTATTATTTAATTTTGTCATTTTGAAGAATCGCGGTCAATGAGTTTATGGAAAACCGGAAAACATAAATGAATATCGTAATTAACGATATTATTATATCGCCCGTATAAATTTTTATTTTAAAAGTTTTCATCGTAGCTCTTATGTGACGCTTGAGAAGGCAGGCGGCGAAATTTAATATTGTCAAGGTTTATATCTCTCGCTTACCTTACAAGCGCCATGGTATTCCCGTTTTAAAACTTGATTTTCAACCCGCCATGAATTGATCTTCCGCCGTCAACTCGAAAACCGTCTTTCGACTGCAAAAAGGTATCGGCCTGTAAATATTCCTGATCGAGTAAATTCTGAATGTACACACTGAATTCAACCTTCTCATCAAGTCGCGGTAGTGTATAAATAAAATTCAGACTTAACAAAGAAACCGATTTCGGTACGTTGTCCTTGAACATAGACGGCCATAAGCCCTTCATATTCGGTTCACCGAAAAAGGTGTTGAATACGCCGACAGTAAGACCGCCGATAGGAAAATTTTTGGGGAGAGAATAAGACAACCCGATTTTCCACATGATATCAGGAGAAAATATCAGTTGATAATTTTCTTTCCATTGATAGAAGAAAGAACCCATTACAAACAGGCCTTTCAGGGGTGAGGCCTTTACTTCAGCCTCGACTCCATTCGTTATTTGCGTCATGGCGTCTTCAAGAGAATCTTTTGAAGATTGACTGCTTAACGTATCATAAATTGGATTGCCGTTTATATCCCACCCCACCTGCACGATATAATTACCGTCCGTATCCGTTTCGAGTAGTGTTAAATATCTGCTCCTGAAAAATGTGGCGGCGCCGGTGACTTTGGGATGAGTGTAGAATAACTGCGCGTCAAAGGTGGAGATTTTCGCGTCAACAAACATATCCGTATGAAGTGTAAACTCTCCCTGAAACAATTTTGCAGAGGGGTAGGGAATGGCATAAGCCTGTCCATAGAGAATTTTTGTGCCAAGATTGAAAGGCGTCGATGCAACCAGTCCCAGTCTTGGGACAATATCCAAATAGCCTTCACCTTCTTCCGGCCTATTGAGTTGTGCGCCGGCGATAAATTTTATTCTGTCAAATAATTTTGTATCGGCCTGTATATATCCCGAATAATTCAGGATTGAATATTGCTGCCGGATTGAAGTCGGGAAATTTGTTTTGTCAGAATTCATTGAAAAAATGAGACCGCCCAGTAACAGATTTACATATCGTGAGATATTTCCAGTGAAATAGGTTTCAAAAACATAGTCCGATGCATTATGAGATGAATACTGTTCCGGCGGTAAATTGTTAAGTGCGTTTACTTCTTCAGCCCTGTAAAATTTCTCGTTGATATAATTCAGATTTCCGCTGGTGTGCATTTCCCATTCACCCCACAAGGGTGTAATTTTTTCAAGACAGACAAAGAGGCGGTGTGTCCTGAAACTGCCTATGAATTCTTTCATTGGCCACATGCTGTTTTTATAGTGTGTACCGCCGTAAAATGAGCTGAGGTGGAAATCCTTTATACGCATTTTAGTAAACGCGCCAAAATTGTTTTCCGCCATTTTGTACTGTGTCTGTGAAGGTAAGAAATACGGATAGCCGGGGCCCTTTGCATTATTAATCCACCCTTCCTCTTTAAAGAACCGGTCGCCTAAAATTACGTCAAAATTACCTTTTTTATAGGAAAAAACGCCCTCCTGTGAGATGCCTTCGAAGGAGTGGCCCTGTAAACCGAGCTCTATTGACGCTTTCTCCTTTTCCGGATCTTTCGTTATTATATTAACCACGCCGGTCACCGCATTCGTGCCGTACAATACGGAACCAGGACCGCGTACTATTTCAATATGGTCGATAATATTCACCGGAAATAACTGGAAAACCGGGTAATCATGTCCACCCTCACTTCCCTCGCGTAACGGTTGACCGTTAAGTAATATCAGGGTATTGAAATTCTGATAATCGTTGGCATCGCCGCGTATCGCGCATTTATTGTTATGAAACATCCTGTTGGTCCATATCTGGATGCTTGAGGCCCTGTCGAGGACGTCGACAAGATTATTCGCTCCCATTGCAGTTATTTCCTCGGCGGTTATTACTTCAACTACACCCGGGGCCTCAATGATTCTTTCAGCGCGTTTCGATGCCGTGGTAATTTCAATGTTGAAAAGATCCTGTAAATTCAATCCTTCCATATCATCCTGAGCATATACGCAGAAAAAAAACAGGATCACAGCAATAATGTGTTTGATTTTTGCGGAAG
>Ga0190359_1001127_pt1 | contig 17298 bp, 26 predicted proteins | sample 48721823_MG_FD_161269 | JGI IMG/M metagenome (GOLD analysis project Ga0190359, IMG submission 161269) | Hydrothermal vent microbial mat bacterial communities from Southern Trench, Guaymas Basin, Mexico - 4872-18-2-3_MG | ecosystem: Environmental > Aquatic > Marine > Hydrothermal vents >... | reverse complement strand
TGGATACCAGGCCCGGGAAATTGACATCAAGTTTGATCAGACAGACGCCGACGCTGCCTGATCAAAAAAAAAGCTATGCCGGCCGTGCGCCAGTCAGTGTGCGCACGTAAAGCTAAAAACACTGATTTGGAATAAAGTTGAGTTTCCCCACCCAGGTCGGGACACCCCTTGTTGGGAGCCTGGGTGGGGAAATTTTCAGCGGACTGGCAACTTGCGTCGAAGGTTCCCCAGTGTCGGAAACGGCGTTGGGGGAGAGGAGGAAAAGATGAAAAGGATTGTCTTCGACACCCATGGAATTCCCACCTGGGAGTTCTCTCCGGGAAGTTGTACAATCGGAGAGTATCTCTCAGATGAGGAAATCGAGCAGCATCTGATTTCCCCCTGTCTGGGAGAAGTTAGCGAGGATGAAACACTCCTCGTACAGTTGAACAACGGCTGCTTTCTCACCTGGGAAGAAGACCCCGTGGGGAACATGGTCCCCGTCTTCGACCCAGAGAAAGTTTGAAGTAGCTGCCAAAGTTTCCCCACCCAGGTCGGGACACCCCTTGTTGGGAGCCTGGGTGGGGAAATTTTTTTGCTGTCCTGGTCTCCCGTCCCAACAACCAGGGCAGCGGCTAGTCGGAGGATTCTGCAGATCCTCCGGCGACACCCGGGAGTCCCGGGTGGGGAGCCAGGGCTCCAGTGTGTCAACCGGCCGGTGACAACGCTGGAGTTTCCCCGCTGAGAGGGGTTTGACCTGGCTCTTTTTTTATTTTATAGTAAGCAGATTGGGCACGTAGCTCAACGGGAGAGCAGGAGCTTTGCAAGCTCAAGGTTGGAGGTTCGATTCCTCTCGTGTCCATTTTCATAGAGGATGGAAAGAGTTGGGCTTTTGACATGATTCTTTTATGTTGGATAAAATCGAAAGGAAGGAACTATTGAAGAGCTTAGAAACAATTTATGACTTTCTGTTTGATAAAAAGAAAAACATTTGCAAAACGTACATAAATGTCAATTGGAATCTCTTAGGAAAATCCAGACTAGAAAAAATGGATAGAACTAGAAATACTATAGAAATTAAGTTCAGTGAGACATCACTTTTCTCGAAATTAAGATTTTACTTTTTTAGGGGCGTAGTAACTATGAATTATACCAGTAGAATCACAGGGAAGACACATTCTTTTTCTACTGGTCATATTAGAATAACACGTCTCCAAGAAGCTAAGCAATCAAACGTCGTAGAATAACTGACATTAGTAAAAATTTCATTTTACGTGGTATAAGAAAAATGAGTCTGCACTTTGGCATTATATTGGGCGAAGCAGAATAAGCTGCTTCGTATGTCCAGGAATCTGTGATACTGCCTAGCAGGTTCCTGTTCCTGTTCGGTAAGTGTCGTAATGGCAGTACGGCGTCTTACCATCTATAATTATGCAAAACACGGGAAAAGTGCAGACTCATAATTTTTCCAAAGAGGAGGAGGATAACGTTTTGCTTAGAGGAAACAAACTGAAGAAGGCACTGCGACAAGGGAGTTGGAGATACAGGCATCGACGTAAGCAAAGATGGCAGAGAGTTTTAAACAAAATCAAACCTCGCATGGGGAAACAGTGTACCCGGTGTCCGGCTGGAATACTGTGCATGACAGCTGGACCGGAAAATGTTGTGGTGTTACGTTGTAAACACTGTAACATAAGAATAGCTGTTTATAAAAATAATGTTGTAGAGGGAGTGAAAAAGTGTCCCTTTCCGCATCCTGGTGCTGGTAACACAGTATACGCGGATTCATATCATAGATGCAGAAACCCAAAAAACCCACAAGACCGGCCGAATAGCGTTTCCCATCCCCAACGCTAAGAAGGCGGTTTGGCTGAAGTGTAAAGCCAGACTCCAGCATTGCTGGCGGTCTTCTTTTTAGTTCAAAAAATATTGACATCTAGTGGTAAAAGAAGATAAGTTAGCTGTGTTTAACCCCAAACCAGGAAAGAGGAGACGTCGATGGCGGAACCCAAATTGCATGAGTTGCTTGCAGCACTGAATGACCTTGAAGCACGGAGCAAGCTGGTCCAGGAAGAGGCAGTAAACACCTTTACCAAGAAGACAAATCACTTCCTGGGCGGACATCGAAGACTTCGTATGTTCAATGAGAAGGACGCTCACCTGGAGTCAGCCCATGAACAGCACCAGGAATTGACCACAACCGTTGGTGAGAAGTTGCGATACATCAAAAATGACATTGCCAAGTGGTGGGATGCCTTTCTTCAAAAAGAGGCTACCAACCAGGAAGCCAGGGCAGATCTGGAAATCGGTGGTGAAGTGATTGCCAAAGATCTCCCTGCGGCTTTCTTCCTGGGAATGGAAAAAGAACTCAAAGCCTTGCGTAAGGTCTATGAGTCGATTCCCACACTTCAGCCGGGAATTCGTTGGAAGCTTGACGATACGCTTTCGGCACAGGACGGAAGCAAAGGTGTTTACGTCAACGACATTCCCAACAAGAAGCTCAAGACCAAGCAGTCGGTTGAGCACAAGGTGCTCGTTCCTGCAACCAAGGAACACCCGGCACAGATCGAAAAGTGGACGGAACAGGTGCCCGTGGGTGAATTCACAGAAGAAGTGTTTTCGGGCATGATTACCCCGGCACAAAAGTCACGGTTGCTGAAGCGTATCAGCATGCTGATTGCTGCCGTGAAAAAAGCTCGGATGCGGGCCAACAGTACGCCGATCAAGAAGTTGGCGGTCGGCAAGGCCCTGTTTGAGTACATTCACAGGGAAAACGAAGAAGAGTACGAGTAAACGAAGTTCTTTGAAAACTGAATAAATGCCTTTCCGATGTGGTAGGTTGGCTTAGAAGCAGCCATCCTTTAATGAGTGGCGAGTGGAATGGGTCTTGCCGCCCGATCAACGGCAGATACCAAAGCGTCCCGGCGCTAGCCAAGTGCGGCTGGGCGTAGAACCACAGGGATGATGACTTCCGGTGCGACGGCACTTCTGGAAAAGTACTACCGGAAGGGTTTCTTCTGGAGTGTTCGAATCAGAGCCGGAAGTATAGGCGAAGCGGATTGCCTCGGTAGTACAAGCGGAACCTGGGGTCTGAGCACTGCAAGGATTTTCGGAGTTGGGATAGGCAATTGGTTTGTACCTTGAAATTCTTCGGGATGATTTGCCGAGCCCTTTGGCAGGTTCAGGTGCAATTCCGTGAAACGCCCTTAGAGCCTTTGGCGTAATAGCAAGCCCTCGGGAAGGCATACTCTTTTTTGATTCTGGGAACAGTGTCCGTGTCACCAGGGCTTTCTCACTGTGACTGGGAAAGTCCACTTCGTTTTCGCGTGCGCGTGCGTGTTTTGCTTCCCACAGTTTCGGTCTGCAGTGCATCCTGAGAGTGTCGGCAAGACCAACAGCATGGAATATCGGTTCAAATCCGATTCCCACCTCCATGGTGGGATAGTCCAATGGTAGGACACATGCTACGGCGATACTAAATTTTGTCGACCACTTAGAAGGATGTATGAACTGCGGAGAGTTAACCACTCCGACGGTATGAGAATAGTCCTTCAAAAGACTATTAACCCGGGGCGGGAGGGGGCTTCTTCTTTGGAGAGGAAAATGCTCTACTCCCGTCCCACTTTTTAAAATCTGGGGTGTCGTCTAAACGGTCAGGACGTCGGGCTTTGACCCCGTTAATGAAGGTTCGAATCCTTTCACCCCAGCCAGCGGTTGCTAGCTCATCCGGTAGAGCACCAGACTTTTAATCTGGGAGTGCCGGGTTCGAGTCCCGGGCAACCGACTTAAATTTCAGGCGATGCCGGAAGAATTTCAACTAGTTCTGATTTGGAAACTGGAAGGATACCCTCCCCTGCCTTTTCTGGATCCTTTTTGGAACACGAGATTCTTCCGGCAGCTTTTTTTATCTCTTTCAAAGAGGAGGAGTGTTTTGACCGCAGAAGAAAAGCTATTGTCGCTCTGCTTGGAAATGCTTGAAATCTATGACCAAGGAGAAGAGAGTAATCATATTAACTGGGAAGATGTAGATGATTTTCATTCTGAATTACGCAAGTTACTTGAGGAGGAATATGCCCTGAAAAGATGCAAATGTGGTAATTACTTCATTCCCGGAAAGCTAGAGTGCTGTGAGTAATTCAATAACGTTATCCAAAGACAGGGGTCTCAATCCACATTTGGTAGTTTGTTACAATTGTGGAAAAGAGACTGGAGAGATAGTTCTTTTAGGAAACAGTGATTGCCTTTTTGAATGTCAGGCATGTGGATCTACAGTCATAGGGAAGCCTAGAGCTGTGAAGTGCAAAAAATGCGGGCAACGACATACTTTAAAGAAGATAAGGCGTTTGTCTGAAACAGAACGTATTCCTACTGGTTTATGTGATTCCTGTAAGAACATTTTTGATGAAATGAGAAAAGTTGTTGAAGAAGGGGGCATTTACTGGAAATGTAAAAATTGTGGTTCCCATGGAACTTTAGAAGCCGAAACTGGGCTAGCCAAGCTGATCAGAGAAAAAACAAATATAAAAGCACCGGATCCAGTCGGTATTGATATAGATTCCGACAATTGTCCAGTGTGTTCTAAAAAAAAGACTAATTAGGGTAAAAGGAAATAGTTAGGCTCCCTGGGTTTTGATTGCGGGTTTTCCCTCCCCTCTACTGCAATTGCTACCCCAGGGAGTCGCTTTTTCCGGAAGCCGCCGTGACCTCGGGGATCCGGACCTGACACTGTTGTTCCCTCCTACAGTGTCGCCTGGTACTTTTGATCGGAACTCGGGAGACCAGGCGGGGCACGGGCAATTTTAGTTCAGAAAGGAGAAAAAATGAAATTTGTGGTTACCCGCCAGAGATACTGGCCTGACGGGGAGGAAGTTGTAGAAGTAGCAGCAGGAGGAATTGATTATTGTAACCCAGACGCTCTGGCAGAAAAATACGCAGGAGAATTTGAAGAATTTGAGGATCCCCGCAGGGCAGTCGAGGTTGCAATCGAAATAAAAGAGGCTTGGGAAAAGGATTCAAAGTCTCCCAAGGAACTTGCTTTTGGTTCGACATACGGAATGACCATCCCGTTCGAACCTGATTCGGAAGAAAACATCAAGAAGTATGCCGAAGCAGTGTATGCTCGGCTTCCAAAGTGTTCCCAGTGTGGTGAATTGCTGGGAGGAGAATCGTTCTTCCACCCGGATTTTCCTGAGGAAAAATTCTGTTCGGAAAACTGCGTGGAGGAATATTTTGCATGCTTAGAGTAATTGAAAAAGCTTTTGAGCGGTTGAAAATCTACGGTCCAGATCGAGTTGTTATCGACGACTCTGGACATGCCATGCATCCAGTACACGCACGTAGGGAATATGGATTGACACCCGATGTTGTGTTTATCCGCAATGACGGATGGATGTTAGGCACTCCCAAACAATTTGAAAGTATAGCACGAGAACTCTGGAAGGGAACCTGGGTGGCCCAGGTTCGCCTTCAGGAGAAGACCTGGGTTTTGTCAAGAGAGGAGGAGGATGAATGGCAGAAAAGGGATTGAAACAATTGAGGTGTGATGACTGTCCTCTCGGCGTGTTTTGCACGTTCGAAAAGGAACAGCGGGTATTTCGTGGGGTATGTGGGTTCTGTGAGAAAGAGGTCCTCTACCTTCAGGGGGACGACACAGAAAAGGAAATCGAAAAACGAGTGGTTCCTTTTCCAGAAGGAACCACCTGCAAGAAAATTCCGCCCGCAGTCGTAATTTGTAACGACTGCATTCCTCTTATCAAAAAGGTATACATCGAGCCTTCCGAGGACCAGAAGACTGTGACTCTTTACATTCCCGAGGGATTGAAACTTCCCGGGCTCGAGGAGCATCTCAGGAAGCAGGAAGAAGAAGAGAAAAAGAAAAAAGCCGAAAGCACCTGAGAAATCAGGTGCTTTTTTTTTTTGAAAAGTCTTCTAGTTACGGCTAAAATTCGGTACTGAAGGAGGTAATCAGAATGGAATCGGTACCGGATTTTGTAAAGGAAGCCTATTGGTCAGGAGTTCGGCAGGCATACGAAGAATTCGTCAAAACTGCCGTAAAAAAGGGCAAGAAATTGCGTCCTGGTTCCCTGGCAGGTGGACCAAGTAAACCTTCGGCCAAAGCTCCTGCAGGAGAAGGTTCGCGTTTCAAGGCACTTACTAAAAAGCTGAAGAAGAAACCTGGGGTTTATAACCCTGAAGGTCTAGCAGCTGCTATTGGACGTGCCAAGTTCAAGAAGAAGAAGTTCCAACAGATGGCAGCCAAGGGCAAGTGATTAAGCAAGCCTTCAACCTTGGTCTCAAACTGGCCTACGCCCAAGAGCTTGGCTGGCTCCCAGGAAAGTACAAACAAAAAGAAAAGAAGATCAAGGAGATTGATCCTCTTATCAAATCACCTGAATGGGTTGCCCAACCGAAGATTGATGGTGTAGGTACAGGTATAATTTTACGATCTGGAGAAAGACCACGAATATTTACGGCAGAGGTGAGAAAAACCGGTCCTCGGGAACACACTGAAAAGGTTACTCTTCTCGAGAATACAAAAACCCCACCATCGCTCAACGATACAGTCCTTCGTGCTGAACTTTTTGCTCGTGATAAGAAGACTAAGAAACCAATTCCAGCCAGACAAATCGTTGGCATCTTGAATTCCAAGCTGGACCAATCGCTCAAGAGACAAAAAGAGCTCAATGCCGAGTTAGTACCAGCTCTTTTGACAGTTGAAAAATACCAGGGAAAAGACACTCGCAATTTACCTTTTAAAAAACAGCTGGAGTTGATGCACAAAATTAGAAGGAAAATTCCTGTCTTTGTCATTCCGGATACTGCCTTTTCTCCACATGAGAAAATAAGGCTTTTGAATCTCATCAAGACCAAAAAGCATCCGTTAACGCAGGAAGGAGTTGTCTTTCACAGTCTTTCCAAAGGAAAAGCAAAAACAAGAAGCACTACAATTAAAAGCAAGTTCAGGCCTGACTTTGATGTTTATGTTAGAAGGATTTTCCCGGGAAAAGGAGGCCGTTCCGGAAATGCTGCTGGTGGTTTTTATTACTCCTGGTCTCCTCGAGGTCCTATTGTAGGCAAAGTTGGAACTGGTTTCACACACGAGTTAGTCAGAGACATGTTTGTTAACCCACAGAAGTATGTCGGAAGAGTAGCAAAAGTAAAATCGGCCGGTCCCTTCCCTGGTTCCAGTCCCACTGAACCAGGAGCTCTCAGGGCTCCCAGTTTTTTGGAGTGGCACCTGGAAAAGGGAAAACAACCAACCTATTGATTTTTGCCAGTAATTGGCTAGAATTGGGGACATGGGAAACTTCAAGAGAAAACAAGTCTTCGAAAAGATCGCTGAATATTCAGAGTCGGTGAAACTAGGGAGGTCCTCCAGACGAGTCAGGGTACTGGTCGAAAGGAACTGCCTTGTCTTTGACCAAGACGGCGAAGAAGTAGAAAGTCCACAGCGAATAGAGATTATAGCCTGTCGGGGAAAAGGCCACATTGCTTTGGCCATTCCCGAAGCTCAGGCCATTGCCAATCTTATAACAAAAGCTCTGCCTAAGGCAGAGAGCGCCGAAGAAGATCTCCTTAAGGAAATGTCCAATGAGCAACGAAACTCCGAAACAAACGACTAACGAGGTTTCCGAACTGTATGTTGCTTTTCGATCTGTCGACAACCGTGAAGATATCATAACACTGGCCGAAACCGATAAATTGAACAATCGTATTGTTCAATTTCCTCTGATGACCTCAAATCCCAAGATGTTACCTTGGATGAAAAAGGTTATACAGGAAATGGCTGACAATACTGGTCAATCCATAAAGTTAGTAAAATATTCAAACAGAGAAATAGTAGCGGAAGTAGAACAAAGACTTGTCAAGCCTGTCTAGGTGAGCTGGAAGTAGGTTCTGTTACGGAACCAGATACGCCATCAAAATGGTCGCATTTTGATGGAGATTTTGGCAGCTCGACCTGAGATTAGCCACGTGTACTGTTACGGTACAGGTTGAAAAGAAACCAGTACGTAAAAATCAAACTAGGTAATCTTTGGAATCGAGCAAGGAGGAGCAATAGCTTGGTATACAGAAAAAAGATAAAGCTGGAAGACGATGATGAAGTGCTGATGGATGATATTTACTTGCAATCTAGTAGAAGACTTGCTTTTCTTCAGGCGTTTAACGTCCTCGAACTCGTCAAACAGAAGCGTCAGAAGGAAGAGTTCAAGAATTGAACTTTCAATTGGTTTCTTTGTCGGTACGACGAAACATGAAATAAGTCAGTTGAGACGCGAGTCTTCGTCCGCTACGTTCCTTCGCTCCCTGCAGACTCGCTCCGCAACTGACTTGATTATCCAGGCAATTGAAAGTTAATAAGACATTTTGGTTGGACCGCAGTACTGAAACGGTACTAAACAGTCGCCGAGGTTTCCAGACGAAGTGCGTGGTCCTCGACTCACAACCCGAGTCTCACACCACAGCACCTTCGCTGGAAACCCGCTCCATTTAGGCAACCAAAAATTATAAAAATATGGTTATTTTCTGGTATAAGAATTTAAGAACAAAAGCGACCTCGAATTACTGGAGAATGGTTCTCCAGCAATCCGGGGTTGCATTTTTCAAAGAGGAGAGGAAAATGGAAGAGACCAAGACCATCAAGGAAGTGAAAGAGCTGGAGAAGCTCCTCAGCAATGAAGTTTTCACCGAGGACGAAGTTTTCGCGGAGGCCCGGAAGACCTTCCGGGCCTACACCCGCCGGATTCGCCACGACCGGGCCGCGGCCGCCGCCCGGCGGCTGCGCGACACGGTGGTTCGTGCCGCGCGCGCCGTGGCCGACCACGCCCGCCGCCTCGTGCGGTGGGCTGTGGCCACCGTCCGCAGCATCCTGCGGGCGGTTGACCGGCTGGCCCGGGCGATCGTCCGGGCCGTCGTGGGGGCCGGAAAGGCCCTCATCGGCGGTTTCCGAGACGGTTTGCGCGATCCCACCTCCACCTCCACCTCCACCCCCACCAAGGCCGCGGCCGCGGCCTAAAGTCCAAAAAGAGAGCTTCGGCTCTCTTTTTTAGCTTTTTTTTAGCTTAATATGGTGCTAGAATTTCTGCGAAAGGAGGTGAGCCGAATGGAAATACAGATACAGGATCTGGATGAAATTCCTGAAGAATTGCTTGCTGACAGGATGAGTCATCTTCGTTTGGCTTACCTGCAAATAGCCAATATTCGGGAAGTTCTGCAAGAAAAAGAGAAAGAAAGACTCCGGAAGGATATCGAGAATGCCTGCAAATCCTGAAAGCTTCAACCTTGCCAAAGAAGTGTTTAAAGCAAAGCTTCAGGAGCGATTATTGAAAGCCGTGGGAGGGATGGGACTAGGAGCTGCTTCTGGCCTGTTGCCATCACTTCAGACTGGAAGCATCGATTGGCCTCTTGTAGGCGTTAATGCTCTTCTAGGAGCCGGATTAAGCGGTAAGGGTCTTGCCAGAGACATCAAAGAATATCAACAACTGGAAAAAGAGCGCGAGCAAATCCTCAAGAGCCTCAGGGATCTCCAAAAGCAACTGGGCTAACACTCTGTCTTTTTTTAGCTTTTACGCCGTAAAACAATCTTCCTTTAGCACTTGTAAATAACACAATCTACACTATAATTTCAAAGAAATTCGGAGGATACCCACATTGAGCAATGGAAATGAAAAAGCCGATAAGAAACAGAGTGTTACTGTTCTGTTAGTTACTTTAGCCATTGCGCTTATTGGTGCTATTCCAAATCTAATAGATTTGATTACAGTAATAAGAAGCGGAAAAACATCCAGTGAAGTTCAAACGAATCTTTCTGAAGCTCACAATCAACTGGTTCTAAGCGTTATTTCAAACTCTCAAAAAATTCTTGGCTCTTATAGAGATATCGACAGTTTGAAAACGGAAATAGTCAGACTCAAAAAAATAATCGACGAATGTTGTAAAAATAAAAAAGACTACTTGTTTTCTGAAATAGCATCAAAAGGAAAAGAAAGTCCAAAGCCTGTGGATAAGGCCCTTCATTTGATGATGAAGAATTTGGCTGTTCCACCACAAAATCTCATGGTGCAGTCACAACAAATGCCTGATAGTCAATTCCAGCAGTATCAACTGAAAATGGAAAAGATTGTCAAGGAATAGCTAATGGCTTTTACAGCACGTTTTGGATACCGCCTCAAAGATACCAGAAAGGCTAATTGCCAATCCAGCGATGCCATCGGCGATTTTGTCTGTATTTCTGGAGACCCTGTTGGAGGAATTGATACCGTAACCAAGGCTGATCCGACTGACTTCAACAAGATGCCTGCTGTAGGAGTAATCGTAGCCAAGGATGGACCAACCCAGTGTTTGGTACAATGGTTTGGAGAAACACCGGAAATATTCAGTGGGCTCTCTTCCGGAGAAATCTATTTTGTGGGACTAGACAGCAAGATTGCTGAGCGTCCCCCGCTGGGAGCTTCTCCCACTTTTTCTCAGTCAATAGGTGTAGCAACAGCTTCTAATAGACTTTACCTAAGCCCTGACAACAATATGACAAAGAGGCTTCCCTGAGGTCTACTATGCCTGAACTCACGAATCCTTTTAAATTGGTTCCTGAACGAAAGCTCAGCAAAACGGAACTGATCAGTATGATACGACAAGCAATAATTGCCGAACACGATGCTATTGCACAATATATGCTGCAGGCAGAGGCTGCCGGGGATGCATATATTAAAAGAGTATTGCTTGATATAGCAAACGAGGAGCGAGTCCATGTTGGAGAGTTGACAACAGTCCTTGAGTATCTCACAGACGGAGAAGAAGACGATTTCGTCGAAAAAGGAAGAAAGGAAGCAGTAGAAACGGCAAAAGAAATGACAAAGGAGAAATAAAATGCCGAAAAGAAAGATCAAGAAGGAAGTCATTGAGAACAAAACACTTTCCCTGCCTGAAGAAATTCATGATCCTGCTGAAGTCTTCAAGCTGGCCTACCTGGACATGCGTCTTTCTGATGCCATGAGTCGAAAAGCGTTTATTGAAAAAGATTTTGATCAGAAAATTGTAATGCTTGACCTCGACTACAAGAACAAAAGAAGCACGCTGCTTACACAACGACAACACCAGTTGAATAATGTTCGAGCCGAAATTGATGATGCTCAAAAAAATGTCAAGGAGCAGAAGGATTATATCGAAAAGAAACATGGAATCGCCTTAAGAGCATACACGTATGATGACCTGACTGGAACACTTAGACTTCAAGAGATTCTTGAGAAGGAGGAGGTGCCAGAGGAAAAACAAAACTCTCTTGAATCAGAAAAGCCTAAAGATATTTCACATCTGAACTAGGAGGAATGAAAAATGGCTGAACGTAAATTTCTTTTTATGTCTTCAGACGGCTATCACGCAGAAGCCGATACTGCGGATACTACTACCCTTGGTGGTCTTACAATGGGTGGTGATATCGACATGCAGTCCAACAAGGTCACCTCGTTGGCTGCTGCATCTGCTTCTGGTGAGGCTCTGATCTACGGACAGTCAGGAGGATCCCTGGCGGGATTGTCGCTGACTGATGCTCTGGCAATGAACAACAACGCCATCACCGGGTTGCCTTCTCCCAGTGCAAACGGTGATGCTGTCAACAAGGCCTATGCTGACAACATCGCTAGTAATATAGCCTGGAAACCGCCTGCGGCTGTTTTTGACATGATCGATGACAGCTTGTCTTCTCCGCCCTCGTTGGGCAGCGGAGATGCCGGCAAGGCTTATGTTGTAGGAGCTTCTCCAAGCGGAGATTGGTCCGGCTATTCAGAGGGTGATATAGTTGAATGGGATGGTTCGGCATGGAGTGTTATCATCTCCGGTACGGGAAGTGCTCCTGCTGATGGTACCATCGTTATTGTTGCTGCTGTATCTGGAAGTGGTGCCGGTACCTTCTCTGGACATGACGACGACGTAGCCGAGTATACCGCTGGTTCTGGATGGAGCTTTGCCTCTCCCAGTGATGGTGAGGCTCGTTTGATTCATGGTGATGGTAGTTACTACGAGCATCTGGGTTATGTGTACGACACGGGAACTACTTCGTGGGTGGCATTCAACGGTGCAGGTCAAGTCAATGCCGGAGCCGGTCTGACCAAGTCTGGTAACACCATTGATGTTGGTAATGGTGATGGTATTGCAGTCAGTGCTGATGCTATTGCTCTTGACCTGACCAGTAACGGTGGTCTCGAACTCACCGGGTCTTCTCCCAACAAAACCGTTGGTGTAAAAGCTGGAACATCTATCACCGTTGATAGTGGGGGTGTTAGTGTAGACCTGGCTGACACCAATCCTGGTCTGCAGGATCTGGGAACCGGCCTGGAGGTCAAGGTCAATACTTCGGCGGGTCTTGACATTACTTCCAATGGTGTCGAAATTGATCTTGCAACTACCAACCCTGGTCTGCAATTCGACGGTTCCGGTGATCTCCAGGTTGATGCTGATGGTACCAAGGGTGTTGAGGTAGGCGGCGGTGGCGTTGCTGTCAAGCTGGAATCCGATGGTGCTATTGTTTTCGACGGCACTAACGGTGGATTGGAACTCAATCTCGAGAGCACCAATCCCACTCTGGATATCGTTTCCAACGAGTTGGGTGTGAAATACAGTTCTACGGCTTCTGGTCTAGACCAGGATACTAATGGTCTTAAAGTAAGTGTTGATGGGTCAACCATTACTATCAATGGCAGCGGTCAATTGCAGGCTATTGGAACCGATGAATCTTCTCGTCTCGAGAACGATTTCACAGCATCTGAAAACATTTCGGCAGGGGATCCGGTTTACCTGGATGCCAATGCAGATCAGATTGCCAAGGGCGACGCGGCAACCGATGCCAAAGCTTATATCATGGGAGTCGCACGCCAGGCCATTAGTTCCAGTGCCAGCGGTCCGGTAGTTTCCTATGGACCTTGCAGTGGGGTTCTGAGCAGTGCTTCTCCTGGTGCTCGTTATTTCCTGGCTTCTGGCGGGGGACTTGCCACCTCTCCGCCCTCTGGAAATACTCGCGTGATTCTTGTTGGTTGGGCAATCAATTCCACAGACCTGTTTGTTCAGCCAATCGATTACGGCAAAAAGGCTGCGTAGTAACCATGAACGGTTGTGGTATGTCTTGTTGACATACCACAACCACTTTTAATGGAAAAAAATGCTAGGAACAAAAACAAAAAAAATAATTAAAATTCTCCTGAAAAAAGAAGCCTTTTTTGAGGACAAGAAAACTAATGTTGAAACAGCAATCGGTGCCGGTATTCTGAGTTCAAGTATGGTACCCATGTTACCAGTACCTCTATTGTTATCCTCTGGAAAATTTCAGAAACCTCTTACAACAAAAGAATTATTTAGGCTAAGAAACAAAATGTTAACACCAAGAGAGTTGAAAGAATTTACCCTGAAAAAAGCACCAAATCCCCTTCTTTCTCATGTAAATCCTACCCATAAAGCTATAGTAATTAACAGAAAAGGTCCTGCAGAGATTGTTGCGCATGAATTCGGACATTTGGGATACGCTGGAAGAAAAGCAATTGGAAAAGTAATGAAAGCAATCCACGGGACTAGAGGAATACCGGGATTACAAGGTGCATTAATGCTATCATCGCTTTTTGGTTCTATGGCAACTGCCTATGACCCGAGTGCACTGTCGAGCAAACTTATTTCTGCGGGAGTTCCCCTTGCTTTTTCCCCTATATTATTTGATGAAGCAAGGGCATCAACAAGAGCTTTCAAGGCACTAAAAGAATTGAGAGGCTGGAAAGGTGCTCTGAAAGGATTGCCAGGACTTGTTGCTGCTGGAGCAACGTATGGTCTAACAGCTGCTGCTCCTTATCTCGCAGGAAAAACGATGAAATATTTTAACGAGTCTTAACATGGTTGACAGAGTAAAACCTCTCAAACTCGAGTCTCCTGGTTCCGGCGGAACCCAGGTAGATGAGTTTCCCACCTCTTTGAACCCCAACGAGGACTTCCTGGACGCGAGAGGTTTAACTCTGCAAAACGATACTTCTGACGACGAGAATGTAAGGTTGACACGGGACTCAAGTGACCGGATGGTCTTTCTGGATGGCGAGAACTCGAGTCCCGTGTCACTTTCAACCTTGGTTGCGGGAACGGGTGGGCTTACTCCAACAACGCATAGAGAACTTGACCAGTTAGTTCATGAAATCGACGAAAATTTTTACAGTGAATACACATATTCTGGAAAACAGGTTACTAACATAACCGTTTGGACGGATTCAGGAAAAACTACAAAAATACGAGAAACACAGTTAACCTATTCTGGAAAACAAGTATCTCAAACAGTCGAAATTCAATACGACGGGTCCGGAACTGAAGTGGAACGATTGACATGTAACTACACCTATTCAGGGAAACAACTAATTTCGGTTTCGTGTACCAGGAGTTAAAAAATGGCGATTGCCGTTCCGATAGTAGTCGAAATAGACGACAGTTCCGACAAGACTATTTCCGGAGTGTACACTTTTGATCGTTCAAGCGGAGGCATCCTCAAAATCCCGTCAGGTAGCACTTTTCCTGATACACCAGAAGCTGGAGAACTATTCTGGAAAACAGATGAAAGTCGTTTGTACCGGCGAAATGATGCCAATGATGACTGGGAACCGGCAGCAGCTAGTGTTGAAGCACATGCTTCGTCCCACCAGAACGGTGGGTCTGATGAGATCAATGTTGCTGGTCTTTCTGGAGAACTTGCAGATCCTCAGCCTGTAAAGCAACATGGACTAGGGGATAACACCAAACATAGTCAAACTACTCTTGCAGACCTCAACGCGCTAGTAAGTGACGCAACTCTGGATGATCAGTCAGATTCGCGTCCGCCGACCGCGCACGCCTCATCTCACCAGGCTGGCGGGGGAGATGAGTTAGCGCATGATACGCTGAGCGGAGCCGGCTCCCAAACACATGCTCAGCTTGATGCGCACATAGCCAGCACTGCCAATCCGCATACGGTGACGGCCTCGCAAGTGGGCAAAGATACTGCCCAGTGGAATGCTGATCGACTTCAGGGAACTCCAATTGCGAGCGCCGCACCTGCGGATGGGCAGGTCTTGAGGTACAACGAGACAAATAGCCAGTACGAACCAGCAGACCAATCGTCTAGTAGTACCTTTGGCAGCCAATTCCAACAGGAAACAGATGATAGCGAAACTCAGACCACTTCCACCAGTTACGTTCAACGACTGCGTATGACTACACCCAGCTTACCAAGCGGTACTTACCGAGTAGGTTGGTATTACGAATGGCAAGTAACTGGATTGACCGATTATCTAGCACGAATACAAGTTAATGATACTACAAACATCGTAGAAGTTCGTGAAGAAGCTGTTGATGCCGGATCAAATCAATGGTTTCCACGCTCAGGGTTTGGTTACTTTACTGGATTCGGCGTTCTCAATATTGATCTTGATTATGCAGTACCAACCAATTCGGTCAAGATGCGACGAGCCCGCTTGGAGATATGGAGAGTAAGCTGATGGCAGTATATACTTATACACTCAGCAGCTTTTCCAACGGAACAGCTATTGACAAGTTGCGTGATGAAGTACAGGCTTCGTCAATTTCTGCACAATTGGATTCTATTGACAAAAATACCGAGCATGTACAGTTTACTTTTTCTACTGATCTTGACTCTACTGATCAGACAACTCTCAACAGTATTGTAGCTGCGCATGACGGTATTGCTTATACTGTGCAAGAAACAGTAACGGGTCCAATCGGACGATTTCGACTGTTTGACGACTTCGATGGAAGAATGATAAATGACAGGTTGTGGAACCGTTGGACAAGTGGTTCTGGATCTAGTGTTAATACTAGAAGTGGTTCGTACCCAAGTGGTGTACTGAGACTACGTGCTGGTGGACAGGACGGTCGTTCCAGTGGCTTTGACCAAAATGACAGGCGAATTGTTGATCCAGCAGACTTTGTGCTTACAGCCAGAGCAAGAATTGAGCACATAGATTATTCCTACTGCGAAATCGGTTTGTACCGAAATGCCAATCCTGATGAATATTTGCGATTTCACAGGTGGCGTGATGATAATTGGCAGGCTCATGCCGGACCAGACTCTGGTGGTGTTGATGTTGACACTGGTAAGATTCCCGATACTGAGTGGCATACGTTCAGGATTATTGGTAGTACAGGTAAGACGGAGTTTTATATCGATAATGAATTGGTTGCTACGATTACTACTGGATTGCCAACCGAAACAATGGAAATAGCGTTTTACCAGGAAAACAACGGTAGCGGCTCAGCACGTGATTTCTATCTTGACTTTCTGGAAGTGACAGGGAGTAGGCCAAAATGACTGATTGGATTTTCAAAAATAAAACAGCTAATAGCGTTACGTTGGATGGTAATCCAAGTATCATTGTTCCAGCTGGTGATCAGATTCAGTTGACTGAACAATGGACAGAAGCGCAAATACGAGACTGTGTGCAATTGGCAGAATTGATTTCCCAAGGCAGTGATAACTACCAACTGGATGACTTGACTGCTAGTGAAGCATTGCGAATAATGTCCCATGCTCATTATACCCCAGGACCAGTGGGACCTGATGGTACACCATTAGTCATACCAGAACCTCGACAAGGCAGTTCTGCTGTGATTGTTACCCATAACTGGTGTGACCGTTGTACCTGGTATGGTGATTCGGTGCGTGTGACTGGAGAAACATTAATTGATAGCGGAGACGGTTTGACTTTCAATTCGGCACACCAACATTGGATTGATTTGATCCATGGCCGGATGTATGCAGAAGACAAGGTAAACGCTCCCTATTTGCCAAAAATCTATGTTGAAGGCGTGGAGATGACAGAACGCACTCCCTGGGCTGATAGCGGTGGAGACTACCAAATCGATTATGAAGCTGGAAAAGTTACGTTTTTTTCATCACAAACTGGAAAGACAATTACCGCTGACTATAGTTACGAGAATGGTTCAACATTCTATATCAGACCAGAATCAGGAAAGAAACTTCAAATCGAAAAGTCTGAAGTACAATTTAGCCAAGATGTTAATATGACAGATACCATCAACTTTCAGGCTTGGGCGTACAACCCGGCAGATCCTCCAAATAAAGTTCCTGCTCAAGCAGCTACTGTGTATAAGCATATTCGTGATTTTGTGGACGAGGCGGAAGGTGTTTATCCGACGGTTCCTGCACTTGGAGGTTCTAGCGGTCGTGGGTTAACACAACAGCATATTGTTTTTCCCTTTAACTACAAGACCGTAAAGCAGCTTTATTCATCTATAGGTTTAGAAATCCGTATTTGGCTGTCTGGACACCAAGCATTCGGTGGCGAG
>Ga0190359_1001126_pt1 | contig 17324 bp, 16 predicted proteins | sample 48721823_MG_FD_161269 | JGI IMG/M metagenome (GOLD analysis project Ga0190359, IMG submission 161269) | Hydrothermal vent microbial mat bacterial communities from Southern Trench, Guaymas Basin, Mexico - 4872-18-2-3_MG | ecosystem: Environmental > Aquatic > Marine > Hydrothermal vents >... | reverse complement strand
GGAGAGAGCCGTGCAGGTCTGCTGTGTAAAGCGTTTTCATTTAAAATCGTATTTAGATTAAGTCCTCTATTTCAACCGACACTATCTCGTAGATGGTTGGAGCATAGCCCTTGTGTTCAAAATTGACATTTCCTTCTTTATCTATTACAAACAGAGTCGGCACGCCCTTGATTTTATACTCCTTATCAGTATTCTTGTTGAATAGTACAGGCAGATCGATTTTGTTCTTTCTGATAAAGTTATACACCTTCCCGAAATCGGTATCTGTGGTAATTGTTAAAAATAGTACATCTTCTCCATATTCGCCAGCAAGCTCCTGAAGAGTTTTGAGCATTCTTAATGAGGATTTGCTCCATGTTGCCCAGAAGCAGATGATCGTGACAGTCCCCTTTTGATCTGACAGGGATATCCAGTTATCATTAATGTCTGGGAGGAGAAAGCCCGGTGCCTTATATACTCTTCTTCTTGACAGCACCCTCTCTTCAAAGTCGTTCTCGATTTGAAGTGCAAGGCTGTCGAGAAAATCATCCTTTCCAGTTGTATCTTTTTTCAGCTCATTCCAGATCTTTTCGAATTCATTGTTTGCTATCTCTGCTATCTCTCCTCCAAAGACAACAGCAAATCCATAATTTACAAGAGCCTCGTTGATATTACCCGCTCTCTTCATGGCTTCTGCTAAGTGGTAATATACGGCTGGTTGAGATGTTCCCTTTACGGCACTCTTCAATTCTGATATGGCAAGGTCTACCTTACCCTGAAGAAGATATATCCATCCAAGAATGTCGCGGTAGCGAGCCTCATTTGTCTTCATGCTTTCCGTCCATTCATCTATTGTAAATTGAGGTGGACGGGATTTTTTGAAATTGGATTTCAGCAGTTCGATCGCCTTTTTAATATACGACTCTGCCTTACTCAGCTCAAATCTTTTCTCTGCCATTATTCCTGCAAGGCCTGCCAGGCTGTTTTCCGATACTCTGGTCTCTGCAATCTCCATGATTCTATCACCTATGTCTGTGAAGCGTGTAGAATCTTCAATATCTATTATTGCTTCTGCAAGACTCGAGAGCGCAAGCTCTCTCATAGATGTATTTGGGAAATCGGTTAGGAATTGTTCGAGCCTTGCGGCTCTTTGTGAAGAGTTTTTCTCTTTCATAATTTTTTGAAATGCGTAATATGCTGCAACATCGCTTTTCGGATATCTCTGGATCAGTTCTTTTTCAACTGATTTTGCCTTTTTTTTGTTTCCTATTACACGGTATGCATTTGCCGCAAATCTAAGAATCTTCTCACTTTGGGGATTCTTTTTTACAATGCTCTTGATCTCCTTTTCGATTTTCTTCCTTATCTGGCTCGAATTGTTATGTTTCTTGATCATGAGAATGTAATAGAAGATTCTTGCCTGGTAGTTGTCAGGATAGTTTTGGAGTTCATTTCTTATATCATAGAGCGCCCTGTCGAGATTTTCGCTGCGGTATTGTACTATTCCAGTGTATGATAGTGCCCTTGTCTGATATGCTCCTCTTACAGCTCTTCCTGAGGAATCGCTCATCAAAAGATCATAGATATTGTTGAATGATTTCGGTTTAAATCCATTAGAATCTTCGACCTCAAAGTAGAACATCAACATCTTCACAGAGGTATCTGTAACCGTGTATGTGGTCTTCCATTCGCCGTCGTATCTGGTCATGGGAATCTTTTTGGGCATGCGGGTTGGTGATGTGTAGATTACACACCAGATTTTTTTGATCCTGCTAATTTTTTCTGGCAATCTTGCAGTTGAGCTCTTATAGACCAGTGTTATCGGCTTTCCATAACCGATTAGTTTGGTATATCCTTTTTGATAAGCAGCGGTTTTGTTTTTACTATTATCAAAATAGAGGGCCGGTTGCGTAAGACCTCTCTGAACACAGATCATCAAGAGGAGCGATGAAATGGAGATTTTAAATAGATTCACTTTTTGTACCTCCCTATATATTTACAAATTAACTCTCTTTTAGCGATGCCAAACCTCAAGCCCCTGTCGCTAACCCTGATATGGGAGAGGCCTGTTAGCTTCATTGCTGTCAGGAGAATTGCAGCTCCTGCAATTATAATGTCTGCCCTTGCAGGGTCGATTTTCAGTATCCTTTTTCTTCTGAAGAGTTTCAGTCTTGAAAGATTGTTAAAAATTTCCTCTATCTTCTGAATGGAGAGCACATGGCTGTTGATTTTCGACGCATCATATTTTTTCATGTTAAGATCGATGGCGGCCAGTGTTGTAACGCTACCTCCGAGTCCTATTGTAATACAGCCGTTTTTAAGAAGCTTTAGGGCTCTTGGGCCGAGAGATGAACATATTCTCTCATTCATTTCCATTAGTTCCTCACCAGTAGGTGGATCGTGTCTTAAGAATTTCTCTGTAAGATTTACTCCACCAATTTTAATGCTGTGATAGCAAGTGATATTGTCTCTTGTTCCTGTAACGATCTCTGTACTTCCACCGCCGATGTCTACTACTGTTACTTCAGATTCGATGTTCAGTGTTTCTACAACACCGTAAAAGCTCCACATCGACTCCTGGTGTTCATCGAGAATTTCTATGTCTATGCCTGTCTGGTCGGCAATTGCTTTTGCTGCTTCTTTACCGTTTGATGCATCTCTGAACACATGGGTGCCGACGGCCTTAAATTTTGAGCATCCACTCCTGCGGGCATATGATGTAAATTTATTGATTTGCTCGATTGTTCTTGCAAGTGCTTCATCCTTTATGAATCCGGTTCTTGATATTCCCTCTCCCAGACGTGTAGTAACTGCTTGTTGATAGAGGGGCAGCACATTTGCTGCATCATCGGTTTTACAGATTAGAAACAGGATAGAATTTGTTCCTATATCAATTACGCACAATGAGTTAAAATCACTGAACCTTTTCATTTTTAATAATCACTCTTCCATTTTTGTAGTAGAATAGGGGACTCTTGCCTGAGACAATCTTATCACCGAAACCAGTTAAATTTAATAAAATACTTAAAAACCATTTACCCGCTTTTTTACCAGGTGATTCGGATGATGTTATAGATTTTGGATTAAGCTCTCGCACCTCTCCTGCAAGCCATCTCCTCACTTCCTCAATGTTTTCAACAGATAGTGGATGAAGTATGACTCTTGCAGCTAGAAAATATTTTTTTCCTGGATCCAACCTATCTGTTGATGTTACTTCTATGTTTTTTAAATATGAGCAGGCATGGTGGAGCATCTCTTCGTTAACGGTGCGTTCTTGATTTTCAATTTTGCTAATTACATATTTTCTTTCCCATGTATCATAGGTGAGTTTCATTCGTATCAATCTTTCTGAAATGAATTTATCTATCCAGCCTGGCCTTTTTCTCCAAAGTTGAATCTGATACTCTACTGTCACTGTCATCCCTCTCTGCAGGCCGTTTAATATCTTTTCACTGATTAAATCTTTCACTCTTAGGTCTATGATTAGAGAGCTACCCCTACAGCGAATATTTTCAAATCGGCAGCTTTTACTCTTTGATGCTCCTGCTGATTGAATGAGCAGAATAATAAGGAGCATACACAGAATCGATCTTTTTTTCATGACAGAGTGGTTTTTCATATAAAAAATGGGTGGCCCCATTTTTCTGCGCCAGCCCTTTTTTGTTAAGAGACTTCTTTTTATACATATTTAATTTGCCGTTGGTTTCGCAATACTTTTGATTCTATTTAAAAATGAATCTGCCAGTTCCTCTGATTCCTTTTTTGTTTTTGCCTCTGCAATGATTCTGATTATTGGCTCTGTATTTGATCTGCGAATATGAACCCATGAGTCTGCCCACTCTATTTTGATTCCATCGATTCTCGTTATAGCTGCATCGGAGATATGATTGCCGAGTTTTTCAATTATCTGTTCCGGTCTTGAGGATCCGATCTCGATTTTTTTCTTCGTAATATAGTATTGAGGCAGAGATTTATAAAGGCTACTCATTGAAAGTTCAGATTCTGCGAGCTGCTGAAGGACGAGCGATATTGCAACTGGTGCATCCCTACCTAAGTGTACATCTGGAAGGATTACACCACCGTTTCCCTCACCACCAATCACTGCTCCTGCCTCTTTTATTTTTTTTGCAACATTTATCTCGCCAACTGGAGTGCGCATGACCCTGCATCCTGATTCCGATGCAACATCATCCACTGCCCTTGTCGTGGAGACGTTGACCACGACTGGACCTCTCTTTTTAGAGAGTATATGCTTTATTGCTATTGTTACAGTATATTCTTCGCCAATGGGCTCCCCCTTCTCTGTTACGATTGCACATCTGTCTACATCCGGATCGACGCAGAAACCTACATCAGCATCCGTCTTTCTAACCAGTGTCGAAAGCTGACTCAGGTTTTCGGGAAGTGGTTCTGGATTGTGAGCAAAGAGTCCGCTTGGCTTTTCATTTATTGCAAAGACCTCGCATCCGAGTTCTTTCAGTAGTCGGGGCAGGATTGTTCCACCTGCTCCATTAACGCAGTCAATAGCAACACGAAACTTTTTTTCACGTATTTTCTCTATGTCGATATATTTTACATTAAGAATAGATCTTATATGATCCTCAATAGAATGAGAATATGAAAGCGGTCTGCCGACCCTGTTCCATTTTTCATATCTGAAACTCTTTTTATGAACTATGTTTTTTATTACATCTCCCTGATCCTGGTCGAGAAATAGACCGTCAGGGCCAATCAGCTTAAGGCCATTCCACTGACCTGGGTTATGACTGGCACTTATGACTATTCCTCCAACACACTCCAGCTCCTGCACTGTGTGCTGCAGTGTTGGAGTAGGGCAGATTCCAAGATCGACCGGATCACAACCTACAGACATCAATCCTGAAAAAACAGAGGCCTTTACCATTTCTCCGGTAACACGGGAGTCTCTTCCCACCATTACTCTTCCTTTCCCAAAAAAAGTGCCTGCAGCAGCAGAATAGTTTACTAACAATTCGGGTGAGAGTCCCTCGCCTACAACTCCTCTTATTCCCGATATACTTATCATTACCGGTTTTTCCATGTACATCCCTTTCCTGTCAATTAAAATTTCCCGCGGATGGTGATTATAAAATGACGTATGGGTTCGAGATATCGTGGCCTGAGTGTATAGTTATAGTTTCTGAGATTTTTTGCTTCGATACTGATTGTGACTGGCTGAAGATCGAGTATTATCCTTCCGTCCACGACATGCATTGGTACCCTTTCATCTGAGGGATAGATGACGACCTCTTCAATACGACTGGCATATCGGTAGTCGAGTCCTATCGTCAATCTCCATATATTTAAAACTGCTCCAGAAACAAACCTGTGTCGTGAGCGGTAGTTCAGCATCTTTCCTGTTTCCAGGTTGATCGGGTCAATGTAGGTGTAGCCGATATTTGTTGAGAGCAGTCGGTTAAAGAAGGCTGCCGTAAGCCTGATCTCAAATCCCATGTTTCTGGCTTTATTGAGATTTTTGAATTGGAATGCCATTTCCTCAAGATTTATATCGACATCTATCATGTCTCTGTATCTGCTGTAAAACAGAGCCATGTCGAGCATAAGGGCTGGATTGAAATTTTTTGACGGCAAAACTCTCAGAGCTAAAGATTGACGAAAACCAAGTTCGAAACTCCACGCTCTTTCTGCTTTGTTGAGTTTGAGATTTGGAATGACTCTGAATCCTGAAACAGTCGTATTTGCAAAGACTTCTGCTATTGAAGGTGCTCTGAATCCGTGTCCGGCAGAGAGCCGAATTGAACTCTTCTCTTGAGGGTGAAACACAAGACCAATTCTTGGGCTTATCTGATGATCGGTCGATATGTTTTTTATTGTGTGATGATCATATCTTGTTCCCAGAGTCATAATCCATTTTGGAGAAAACCTGACCTCATCCTCTACATATATGGCAAAATCATAGATGTGCCTGTTGCCGTACATCATCGATTCTGCCCTGTGGTATGTTATTTCTGTTCCAAATGTCAAGGAATTACTACCAAGGAAATAGTCGGCCTGTAGTTCTGTACCCAATCTGTCTGCAATTGTGTAGTCTTTGTTATCGTGAAAATGGTTTTTCCAGTATATTCTATACCAGTTTTGTTTGGCAGTGAATGCAAGGTTTTTATTTACTGCCTTTTTGAATGTAGAGTGAATATTCATTTTGTCTGATCGAACCCAGTCCCCGATTGCTTCTTCAGGAACCTTCATTGGCTGGCTCTGGCTCAACCACTGAAGAAAATCGCCTCTGTCGTTACGTGTCAATTTTCCAGAAAGAGTCCATTTTATTGATTGCGGCAGTGGAATCTTTGCCTTACCAGTTATGTTCCAGCGTATATACTGGCCATTCTGAGTATAGCCTGTCGATTTTTTAAGTCCAGCAGTAACGAGGAATCCAACGCTTCCAATGTAGCGGCTGTGGGAAAGATCTATACCTCCAAATGAGAGCGCACTTATAGGATCAAATTTGTGTAATTCTCTCAGTCGATATGTAAGGAAACGGTCTGTCCAACGCCACTGCGGATATGAGGGTTCGTCATAAAAACCCCACATGAGTTTTATCCTTGTTTCTGGATTTTTTGATGGATCCCTTGTGATTATGTTTATCATTCCTGCCATGGCATTTGAGCCATATATTGCAGAGCCTGCTCCCTTTACTATCTCGATCCTTTCAACTTCTTCGAGTGGCAGTGAGTCCCAGTTTATTCCTCCGGTCTCTGCGGAAATGTGTGGATGACCATCTACCATAAGCAGGACCCGACTTCCTGCAGCCCAGTTGAATCCTGTTGATCCCCTGAGGTCTATCTGGCCCTTGTTGATACCTATTCCTGCTGTGTTCTGGATTATCTCCTCTAGGCTCATGGCGCTTCTTGATTGTATTGCTTTTGTACTTATCACATCGATTGTGGCAGGAGTATCCTTTATCAGGCGCCTGCTCTTTGAGGCAGTGATGGTAAGGGCAGGCAGCTGGAGCACTGTAGGCTGCAACTTGAACTCTATGCGACTCACCATTCCAATCCGAATTCTGATTCCTTTTTTCAATTGGCTTTTATATCCAATCATTGTGGCTTCTACATCGTATGTTCCTGCTGGCAGGTAGTCGATTTTGAATTTTCCATTCTCGTCTGTCGATGTTCCATATACCGTTCCCTTTATCAAAATATTGACCCCTATGAGCGGTTCGCCTGTTTTCGCATCAGAGACATTACCCGTGAGAATTGTTCTGCTTTTGTGCTGAGCATGGATCTGAAGTACTGTTCCATTAATGAGGAACAGAATTAAAAGGGTTTTAAACACGGCTCTTTTTATGTAAATATTTGATTTTTTCATGGCATCTCTGTTGTGTTAAAAGAAGGGTGAGTCTCTGTAAACATTTTCAAGATCTGTGGTAATGTCTATTCCCTTTGTTATCACGCCTGGCATTACATTTACAGGTGTTGGAGATTCTGTGTCCTCTGGATCGATATAGTATGCGCCGAGTTCTTTTACTCCAAGAAGATAGTCATCGATGTCGGGGAACCACACCACAACTATCCACTCATATTTTCCTGGCTGGAGGTTAAGGGTGTAGTCGTAGGTTTTGATGAATCGTGGTATCGTATCACTAAATACAAGTTCGCCTCTTGTATAGGCGTTAAGAACAAAGAGAAGGAGACTGTCGGGGTCTGTGATTCCGGCAGGATATTTTTTCAAGGCTGCTACGCGAACTTCGAGTGTAGAATCTGGCCACTCTCCAGTAAATGTTATTATCCCCTCTATGCCTGAGATGTTTGTGTCAGATCCATTTGGGCTCAATCCGTTTCCGCGGTAGCAGGCAAGGAGTGTAATAAAAAAGAGTATAATATATGAGGGTAGTTTTTTCATTATTTTCCAGATTTTTCTTCACCCTTCTTTTTAAAGAAGGAAGCACCTATTATTCCACCTATCATTCCAAAGATCGAATCGATAATTAAAGAGAAGAAGAAGTCAATCAGTGCAAGCACAGGATTTATCGTTCCGCTCTCCTCTATGCTTCTTAAAAATTGTTCCAGCATTGGTGGTATATCTTGCCTCGATTGGAGAAGCGACCGTATGAACTCTCTGCCTGGATTATAGTCAGCCACTGCCATGAAGAAGTAGGAAAGAAATGTGCCAAACAGAGCACCGAATACTCCAGCAAGGAGTCCTACGAGTGCTCCATCTCCTCCAGAGAGTATCTGACCCTCTTTGAAATCTCTGCTGTAAAGGTAACAGGCGATAAAGCCTCCAAGTATTACCCACATACAGCAGAGGCAGTTTCCGACGTTGATAATTGGTACTGTTGAGAGAACGGCTATAATGGAGCCTCCAATGAGTGCCGGAACTAATTTGCTTGGGGTTGTTTCCATGTTTATCACCTCAATTTTTAATTTTTAAATCTACAAGCTGGTTCAAGGCAGGCATGATATAACATACAGAGATAAAGCCTGGCAACAGTCCAGTCACTGCCCTGATGATATTGGTAGACGGTATTATCTCAAATTTAGAAAGAATAATTTGCAGAATCATGGGAGAGGCTGCAGCTATTAAGAGATATGGTGGAGGAGAAGTTTTTTCTTCCGTGCCTCTTATGAAGAAGTATACAATAAGACCGAGCAGAAATCCTCCATAGATGCCAAAACACCGTGCACATACTGCCATTGGGTGTCCCCCGATATGAAAGGAACGAATTGGTGACTGATGACAGATCGGAGCAAAAAACATGACTATGACTGCTGATATCTTTTGAAGCATCCCGCCTGCCTCAGAGAACAGGGGAGCACATACTATTGAACCACACCATACTGTCGTAAAGAGAAGAGCTGAGATGTATACTATTCTGTGCCTGTTATCGATTATAAGATTTTTAAGATTTTTTGTATTCATTGACAGTCTCTTATCTGTATCAGTACCTGAGTTCAACAATTGTTGCTCCCCATCCTCCTGATGAAGGAGGGGCATCATAGAAATCTCTAACAAGTGGATTCGACTTTAGTACTCTGTAAGTTTCAAATTTTAAACGGCTTCTTCCCTTACCGTGAATTATTCTTAAATGTGTGAGATTGAGCTTCTTGCCATTCTGAAGAAATTCTTCAACGACCTCTTTTACCTGTTGTGGAAAGAAGCCGTGAAGATCGAGAACATCGGTTATCACGACAGGAGTTGCAGTATTTTTCTGATCATTTTGCCCATCGTCTTGTTTATTTTTCGATCCACTCATCGATCCATCCAAATACTGTATTCCACCATGTTTCTGCATTTTTTGGGTTTGAGATTATGCGGCCTTCATCTGGAAATATTAGAAGTCTTGATGGAACTCTTTTCCTCTGCAGCGCAGTAAACATCTGCAGGCCCTGATTAATCGGTACTCTTGTGTTTTTTGTACCGTGTATTATGAGGGTGGGAGTTGAAAAATCTTTTGCATACCTTACTGGTGACCATCTTCTGGAGAGTTTATAATTTTCATATACATTTCCACCCAGTTCCCACTCTGCGAACCATCTCTGCTCTGTTGTTCCATAGAAAGAAAAGAGCTCTGAGATTGCGTTGTCAGATATAAGGCATTTAAATAGGGTGGAGTGTCCTGCTATCCAGTTGGTCATATAGCTGCCTACACATACAATTTTTTTACTATCAATAAATGGATATTTATCTAACACATAATTCAGTCCACTCATTATATCCCTGTATGGAGCACCACCCCAGTTTCTTGATGCAAGGAAGTGAAAGTCTCTTCCATATCCCCTCGAACCTCTATTGTTGATCATTATGACTACATATCCGTGGGAGGCAAACATCTGTGGACTGGAGTGATAGACAAATTCATCTCTCCATGCATCATCGACTATGTTGTGTGTGAGCAGAACCGCTGGATAGATTTTAGATGGATTGAAGAATGGAGGCCTGAGTATGAATCCGTGTATTAGTCGTTTTTCGGAGTTTGTAAACCAGAATTCTGTCATCTCGCTCAACTTGAGCTCGTTTAAAAGTTTCTGATTGGAAAATGTTATTTGAAATAGTTTTTCGCCCTTCTTATTGCACTGAAATATTTCTCTTGGAATATCTATCTTTGTTCTTAAGAAATAGAGTTTGTCATCCTCTTTTGATACATAGAGATTAGTATTGCATCCTGTAAGCAGTATGCTCTTTATTTTCTTGTTCTTGAGCTCTACTGAAAATATTGCAACTCTTCCCTGATCATCGGATGTAAAGAATATCTTTTTTGATGAAGGATCCCATGCGATTTCTCTTATGTTGAGATCAAACTCATCGGTAAGGTTTTTCAGCTTACCAGTTTTTCTATTATAGATCATCAGGTCATATTGATCCAAGGGGAAGCCTGAGTATCTCATTGACCTGTAGGCTATATAGTTTCCATCAGGAGAGTAGACAGGCCTCTCATCGTTTGCAGGACTCTTTGTGATCCTCCTTACCCTTCCTCCTCTTGACGGTACAACAAATATATCGCTGTTTGTAGAAAATGGGGATAAAGAGTCTGTGTCGCAAACAAAGGCTATCTCTCTGCCGTCTGGAGAGAAGGTGAAGTTTTTAAACCTCTCGGGACGGATCCAACCGAGATCGATGTTCTGAGGTATAACATCCCAGTATGATTTTCCGGTGGCAGGCATAACGAATATGTGAATCTTGCCCATCTGTTTTCCATCATCACGGTAGCAGGATAGATTGTCAAATATAACAGAGCCTGTATTGCTGCCTCTACTTTGGGATGAGATTTTTTTATCTGCAGGATGAGTCCTGGCAGTAAATGCGAAATATTTTCCATCTGGCGACCAGATGAGATCCTGTAGTCCTCCGGGAATGTCGGAAATTTTCTGGGCTTCTCCACCATCGGTGGGGAGCGCATAGATTTGACGGGTTCCATCTCTTTCTGAGATAAATGCGATCAATCTCTGATCTGGACTCCAGCATGGTTTGCCGTCGTACCCTTTATATGTTGTCAGCTGACGGACATCGCCTCCCATGCTGTTTACAAGGAAGATGTCTGTATATTCCTTGTTCTTTTCTACATCATACTGTGTTAGAGTAAAGACAATCCACTCCCCGTCTGGTGAAAGGGCAATCTCCTCTATCCTGCGCATCGACCAGAGGTCTTTGACACTCATAGCTCTTTGTTTTGCATATGCTCCAAAAGAGGAAAAAAGAACCATTATTAGAAGGATACACCTTTTCATGTAAGGATGTTCCTTTTTACAATTTTAAATGAAATAGTAGTGATTCTTCTAACGCCAGTATCCCTTTATCCACACCCATCCATGTTTTCTTTTTACCCAGTGGCCTGGTACCCATTTTTTACCAGGTCTATTTTTTACCCAGTGCCCAGAAACCCAAACATATTTTCCACTTTTCCACTGCCAGTGTCCCCCGATCCAGACCGCATTTGGAAATGGTTTTGCAGTGACCCTCTCATGCCTCGGAGGCGGGGGCTCTCTTAATGCTACAGTTGTTGGTGCACACATTGCAAGGACAAACATGACAATAAATGGCAGAAGATACGATACAGCGAATTTTTGTCTTTTCATGATTTTAATCCTTTCAAAATATGAGATTTTTTTATCTATCTTGCACAGGTCTGGGCACGACCGCCATCAATGCTTATTGTAGTTCCTGTTATCCATTTTGATCTGTCAGTGGCCAGAAACACAATAAGTTCTGCAACCTCCTCTGGATTGCCGACTCTTCCGAGTGGGTGGGTCTTTCTGCTGTGCTTTAAAAAATCTTTATATGTTTTATCATCCATTCCGCCTCTGCGGTGAAGTTCTGTTACCACAACTCCTGGATTTACCGCATTTACACGAATTCCCTTTTCTGCAAGTTCCAGAGCCGTGCATCTTGTGAACTGGTCGACACCGGCCTTACTGACACAGTAGGCAAGCACATTTGGAAACGATCTGAGTCCAGTAACACTCGATACATTTACTATTGTACCCTTTGTCTTTTTAAGATGAGGGACTGCGAGTTTAGTCAAATAGAACACAGAACGAAGATTAATATTGAACATGTAGTCCCAATCTTTAAGTGTTGTGTCTTCTATGCTTCCAGATCCAATTATTCCTGCACTGTTAACAAGGATGTCCAGCCTGCCAAAGGTTTTTATGGTTTTATCAATACATCTAGATATGTGATTCTCCTTTGTCAAATCTGCAGTTATAACAATACCCTCCGATCCAGCCTTTTTCACATCTCTGTATGTTTTTTCGAGATTTGTACGGTTCCGTGCAACCAGTGAAGTTATGATCCCCTCTTTTGCAAATCTTATAGCAGTTGCCCTTCCGATTCCGCTTGAGGCGCCAGTGATCAGGGCAACCTTTCTATTGTTCCCATTCATATTCAATTTCCTTATGGATTCCAGGGTTTACAGATTATCGATCTAACCTTAAGGTCGAAGAAACGGGCAACATTGGCGGGCTTTATTACTGCAGCAGTATCTGCACCGCTGTCTGTACCGCCAATAGAGATTATGTCCTCATCGGTTCTTATCAGTCCTGCATCGGAGGCCATCAGTGATATCTCTATTGCCACCTTAATCCCCTGGCCGAATATACGCAGCGAATTTGCAATGATTTCATCGATCTGATATGTGGAAAATTTGAATCGTACGGCACGACTGATTCCTGCAAATGCATGCTGACAGGTTAATATCTTACCACCAAGCTTCTCTATCTTCAATCTGTTTTCTTCGATAAGTTGTTGATGATTTTCCCTTGCAAATCCAGTAGAATGGGTGACAACTATGACCCGATTTGATTTGAATATCTCGGCAGCAAGCAGCCCTGTTTTCCCAGTGGTTGATGCTACAACAACTGTTTTGATTTTCAGCTCCATTGCCCAGTCAGATGCGAGCCTCAAGGTTTGTTCTGTGTTTGCTGGTCCGGGTTTTTCAAAGTAAAGGGTTGATTTTTCCATGATTGATAATGTAAAAATTCCCAAGGATAATGGCAATAAAAAATTTAATGATGTTTAATCTTTTTAAGCGGCCCTACAAAGGTTTGAGTGACATATATTGCATCAAGACCATTGAATTTGCCAACTGCTATCCCTATTCCGATTCTATTGAAATTTTTATTCAATATGTTTTTACTGTGACCCTCTGATTTCATCCAGCTTTTAACCATATTCTTTGCGAACTCTTCATGGGTCTGCGGTCTGATTACCGATCCATCATCTGCCCTGATATATACGATTTTGCCCTCTATTTTTTTTTGAATGAATGGTATCGAGGCGATTTTTAAAAAATAGTCTACTCCAACATTCTCACCAGTGACAAAACTCTTTATAACAGAAAAAGAATCGATCAATTTTTTTTCAGGCAAATTATTATGAAATATCCTGCCTCTTGATGCCATTTTTCTGCTGTGTTCATAGGAGAGTATGCGTAGAGTCTCATCCTTTCTGCAGGGTGGGAGATGTTTTTTAATTCTCTCTCTATTTGTAAAGTATATGATTAGATCTTCGAGAATCGTCCTATTGAGCGTATTTTTGCTTAGTGGCTGTTTTACCTCTACCCTGTTTAAGATTTCTCTCTCATCTTTTAATCGATCGATTGCATGCATATGGAAAAGGATGGCTGCAATAGAGATTTTTAAGATCACTTTATGCATGATTTTTCAGGTCAGCCTGATGTTTATTTTTACTGCACTGTGTGGCGGAAGTGTATGCTCAAGGGGATTTTTCGTTTCATTTAAAATGTTGTTCTGCGGTTTGACAAGATGTGGTGATATAAAACTATTTTCATCGTTTGGAGAGTCGGCTGTGAGTGATGTTATAAACCCTTTCTTAACAGAATCTGTTCCTTTAATATTGATTTTAACTTTTGCCTGCTTTTCTATGTGAATGTTGATGAGAGTTATCGTTATTTGATTGTATGAACTGTTAATAGATGCAAATACATCAACAACTGGAATCTTTCTATTTCCAGATTGTGTTTTTATTTTTATCAATGGTGAATCTACTCTTGTCTTTATCATCGTATTGGCAGTATGGTTTGCCAGTAATTCAAAGATGTAGTATACCGGTGTTTTGACTATAAGTTCTTTTCTGGTCACCATAAGGGTGTGAAGGCCGTTTACCATGTATGAGAGGTTTGCCATGGTCAGATAGTCGGACAGATGGTAGAAGAGATGGAGCAGGTAGCCTGTAACGAGTGCATCGCGTAATGTTGTTGGTTGATGCATTCCTGTTTCTATTACAGCACCTGGATGATGTATTCCCCACTGATCAAGTACGAGCCCGATTCTCTTACCTTCTCTTTCAACCTTGTTCAGAAGGTTTAATGCCCCTACCAAGTGTGAGTGCAGCATCGGGACATATCCAAATATTGCATAGTACTCCTGTTCTGTTTCGGGATGGCTTCCGCCTCCTGCCTGTCTCGATGAAAATGTCGATTTTATTGAAAAAAGATCTATAAGATTTAGATTGTTTTCAAGATTCTGGAAAAAGGAGAGATTCCATTTCTCATCCTTGCCGCATGCGATGAGTTGTATCGAGGGATCGCTTTCCTTGAGAAGCGAACTACATCGCTGAAACTCCATACAATACTGTGAAGGTGAGAGATAGTCCCACGGCTGATATCCAAAGCTCCAGTATGTGACATTAAAGGGTTGATCGTGACCATTTTCTTTCCTCATGCTGGAAAGTTTACTGTTTCCCCTGAAGTTGCAGTACTCCAACCATTCTGCGGCCTCTTTTATACTCCCAGTACCTGCATTGAGACAGATTACTGGCTGGGCATTTACCTTTCTGCAAAGGTCGATAAACTCCACTGTTCCGAAGCTGTTTGGATCACTACCGCCCCAGTATATATTGCGTCTTGTCGGTCGCGATTTTCTTTCACCAATGCCATCTTCCCAGTGATAAGTTTCGCAGCTAGGCCCACCCGGCCATTTTATTACACCTGCCCTGATTTCACGAACAGAATCTACAAGTTCTGTTCTTATTCCGCTGTATTTTGAATAGCCAGAATCTTCTTCGATCCAGATACCGTCGTATATGATCTGGCCGAGATTTTCAATGTTCTGACCGTGAAGCATTGGTGAGATTATATGTTTTCTTCTATCAGGCCAGATTGTAATATTTACCTTCGGGTTCGACATGATGTTTTTAATATATTATTACGATCATCAATGTCAACAAAAATCTCTTATATAAATTTAATCTGAGAACTTTTTGTTTTGAATTTTGATGAAATATCTTGATTATTTTACTTAAGCAGGTTATTTTATCAATATTAATCATGAAAAATATTTTTCTCATCACGTTTTCTTTAAACGAATTATTTGAGAGGAATTAATGAAGAATCGAAGAGATTTTCTAAAGACAATAGGTGCGGGATCTCTTCTCATCTCTTTTCCGGGTCTGAACATATCCTGTTCGAGATATGGCAGGAAGAAGCGTCCAAACATTATTTTTATAATGAGTGACGACCATGCATATCAGGCCATTGGGTGTTATGGCAGTCGCATCAATAGCACTCCAAACATCGATAGACTGGCAAGAGATGGGGTAAGATTTGTCCAGAGTTTCTGTACAAATTCAATATGTGCACCAAGCAGAGCGGTTATGCTCACTGGAAAGTATAGTCACATTAATGGAGTGATCAACAATTCTGTAAAGTTTGAACAAGACCAGCAGACATTTCCAATGCTTCTACAGAAATCGGGGTACCAAACGGCTCTCTTCGGTAAATGGCATCTGAAGAGCACGCCGAGGGGATTCGATTACTGGAAGATTCTTCAGGGGCAGGGTCACTATTATAATCCAGATTTTATAGAGATGGGTGAGAGAAAGAGGTGCAGTGGCTATGTTACCGATTTGATAACAGATGATTGTCTGAAGTGGCTGAAAAATAGAAAATCAAAAAAACCCTTTTGTGTTCTTCTTCACCATAAGGCTCCCCACAGGAACTGGATGCCAGGGCCGAATCATCTACATCTCTATGAGGACAGGAAGATTCCTCTTCCAGATACATTTTTCGATGATTACAGGACTCGTTCCGATGCTGCGAGGCAGCAGGAAATGAGGGTTGCAGATAATTTGTTTATGGCATACGATTTAAAGGTCACTCCAGAGAAAAAAAATACTCCTCTAACAGATAAAGAGAAGATAGATATCAGTTACTGGAACTCTGTATATGGAAGGATGAATGAGAGCCAGCGGAGTGCATGGGATGCCGCATATGGACCGAGAAACAGACTATTTAGGATGGCCGGGCTTAGGGGAACAGATCTGCAGATATGGATGTATCAGCGGTATATAAAGGACTATCTCCGATGTGTTGCTTCTGTAGATGATAATATAGGGAGGGTGCTCGATTATCTGGATGAGTCGGGATTGAGAGACGATACTGTGGTAATCTATACTTCGGATCAGGGTTTTTACCTTGGAGAACACGGCTGGTTTGACAAGCGTTTTATGTATGAAGAGTCGCTGCGGATACCCCTTATCATAAGATATCCCTGTGAGGTCGAGCCAGGCGTCAATGAGAAAGATATGGTGTTAAATCTCGATTTTGCACCTACTATTCTGGATTTTGCAGGAGTCAAGATTCCTGATGATATTCAGGGCGAGTCGATACGCAGCATCCTCAGGGGTGAGACCCCTGCAAACTGGCGCCAGTCTATCTATTACCACTATTTTGAATATCCTGCAGTACATAGTGTAAAGAGGCATTATGGAATTCGGACGCATCGTTATAAGTTGATCCATTTCTATTTTGATATCGATGCATGGGAACTCTACGATCTCGAGAAAGATCCCCAAGAGCTTCACAATCTCTACAATGATAAAAGATACAGCGGTGTGGTTGAGAAATTGAAGGAAGAGTTGAATAGATTAAGGGAAAAATATAAAGATACAGATGAGAAGAGATTTCTGCCTGCTCCTTTCAGGAAGATAAAACATAAGGCCGTGGGATGCAGTGTTAGATGCAGAAGTTGTTATTCGAGGAGGTATTCTGCAGGGGGTGATGGAGCTCTTACAGATGGTGTGTGCGCTCCGGATAAACTTATTCCACCTCTCGATTATAGAGTCTGGCAGGGGTATGAGGGTGTGGATCTTGATGTTGAGATTGATCTTGGAAGAGTAGAGTCTGTTAAAGAGATATCCACAGGATTCCTGCACAACATAAATGACTGGATATTTCAGCCTCTTTCCGTTACTTATGAGGTCTCTGTCCTGACTTCATCGCGTTTTATTAAATATTAGAAATTTAGATAATACATAACATATTGTATAATAAAGAGTAGTGTAGATTTTGATTTTCAGAACCTCTTTGTAGTGCCTACTGGAAATTATATATTGACAATTATACAAATAAT
>Ga0190359_1001125_pt1 | contig 17327 bp, 13 predicted proteins | sample 48721823_MG_FD_161269 | JGI IMG/M metagenome (GOLD analysis project Ga0190359, IMG submission 161269) | Hydrothermal vent microbial mat bacterial communities from Southern Trench, Guaymas Basin, Mexico - 4872-18-2-3_MG | ecosystem: Environmental > Aquatic > Marine > Hydrothermal vents >... | reverse complement strand
CCTGGTGACCATGTTGAGTTAGAGGTTGAGTTAATGTATCCCATAGCCATGGAGAAGGAATTGCGTTTTGCAATAAGAGAGGGTGGAAGGACTGTTGGTGCAGGCGTTGTAACTGAGATACTGGAGTAGAGATGAGAGAAATTGTAACCCTTGCCTGCACTGTTTGTAAAAACAGGAATTATACCACGACCAGGAATAAGAAGACAAAAAAAGAAAGGCTGGTTTTAAGGAAGTACTGCCCAACCTGTAGAAAACATACGGAGCATAAGGAGGTAAAATAGGCCTGTAGCTCAATTGGCAGAGCACCGGACTCCAAATCCGGCGGCTGGGGGTTCGAGTCCCTCCAGGCCTGTACATATAGAAGAGAGGTTTATATGTTTGCAAAATTAATAAAGTTTTTGAAAGAGGTGAAAATAGAGGTGAGTAAGGTGTCCTACCCTTCAAGGAAGGAGTTATGGACATCTACTGGTGTTGTTATTGTGTTTTCTGCTATTCTTTCTCTTTTCATATACGCATTTGACCTCCTTTTCTCCAGAGCCCTTATTGCAGTTTTGAGGTGAGATATGGGAAAGAACTGGTATGTTGTGCATGTGTTTACAGGGTATGAGTACAAGGTGAAAAAATTCCTCCTTGAGGAATTGAAAAAGAGACCAAACCTTCAGGAGAAGGTTGAGGATATAGTGGTGCCCGAGAGGAAGGTGGTTGTGAAGAAGAAGGACGGCAGGTCTGGTGAGAAGAAGAAGAAACTCTTTCCAGGATATATACTTGTGAGAATGGAAGAGGACGAGGAACTGATGAAACTCATCTCCAGTATTCCAAGGGTGATGGGTTTTCTTGGTTCAAGGGCACCAAGAAGGATATCTGATGCAGAGGCTGAAGAGATGCTTGAGGTTATGCAGAGTGTTGTGGTTGATACTGGAATACCATATGTTAAGGGTCAGGAAGTGAGGATTATAGACGGACCTTTCACTGATTTCACCGGAACTGTTGAGAAGGTGGACAGGGAGAAGGAGAGGCTGACCGTGATGGTCACAATCTTTGGAAGGTCCACGCCAGTTGAACTGAGTTTTTATCAGGTTCAGCCAGTATAAATATAAAGAGAGGTGGTTATGGCAAAACCAAGGAAAGAGGTAAAGGGAACTATAAAACTCCAGTTAACAGCGGGTCAGGCATCACCAGCACCACCTGTTGGGCCTGCACTTGGTCAGTACGGTGTTAACATAATGGAGTTCTGTAAGCAGTTTAATGAGAAAACCAAGAACATGGGTGATGACCTTATACCTGTTGAGATTACCGTTTACAAGGATAATTCCTTCACCTTCATCACCAAAACCCCGCCTGCATCCTTTCTTATTAAAAGGGCTGCAGGTATCCTGAAGGGTTCTGGTGTACCCAACAGGGAGAAGGTGGGAAAGATAACGAAGGAACAGTTGAGAGAGATTGCCGAGAAGAAACTCAAAGACATGAATACAGACAATATTGAGTCTGCTATGAGGATGATTGCTGGAACGGCAAGAAGCATGGGCATTGTGGTGGAAGAGTAAAGGAGTGGTTATGAAGAGGGGAAAGAGATATACGGCACTGCTTGAAAAGGTTGACCTCAAAAAGGCTTACCCTTTAAGGGAGGCTGTTGAGAAGGTTAAAGAACTTGCCAGTGCTAAATTTGATGAGACAGTTGAGATACACATGAGGCTTGGTGTTGACCCGAGGAAGTCAGACCAGATGGTGAGGGGTGGTGTTGACCTGCCACACGGGACGGGAAAGACTGTGAGGGTGCTTGCCTTTGCCTCTGGTGAGAAGGTTAAGGAGGCAGAGGAGGCAGGTGCAGATTATGTTGGTGGGGATGATATGATTGAAAAAATACAGAAGGGATGGTCTGATTTTGATGCAGTGGTTGCAACACCAGATATGATGCCCAAGATTGGTAAGATAGGAAAGATACTCGGTCCAAAGGGTTTGATGCCCTCTCCCAAGAATGGTACTGTTACCCAGGACATCGGGAACGCTGTTATGGCAATGAAGAAGGGTAAGGTTACATTCAGGGTTGACAAGACAGGCGTCATCCATGGTCCGATTGGCAAGGTTTCCTTTGAACCTGAAAAACTGTATGAAAATGCTGTGGAATTCATTAAAGAGGTCTGGAGATTGAAACCCCAGACTGCAAAGGGTGAGTACTTTAAGTCTATCTATATTGCGCCAACAATGGGTCCTGGAATAAAGATTGATGTGACAGATGTAAAGAACAACGTCCTGAAGTGAGGTGGATATGCCATCACAGAAAAATATAGCAATCAGGGAAGAGATAGAAGAAAAAATAGAAAAGGCAAAGGTTATCTTTGTAACCGATTACAAGGGTTTGAAGGTCAACGAGATTACAGAATTGAGAAAGGCTTTGAGGAAGAACAATGTTGACCTGAAGGTTTACAAGAACAGGCTCTTCAAGATTGCTCTCCAGAACAAAAACATAGAAGGGCTGGATGAGTACCTGAAAGGGCCTTCAGCCTTTGTGATTGGATACGATGAACCTGTGACACCTGCAAAGGTGCTTGCTGAGTTTGCAAAGAAGAACGAGAATCTAAAATTTAAGGGTGGTTGGTTTGAGGGTAATGTTATTGATGCAGATGGGATTAAAGCACTCTCAAGGATACCACCAAAGGAAGAGATGTATGCTTCTATGCTTGGTTCACTCCTGTCCCCGCTCACAGGTCTTGTGGGGATTTTGAACGGGTTAATAAGTGGTCTCGTGTATACAATCTCTGAAATCGCAAAACAAAAGGAGGCATAATGGCAGAAGCAAAAACCAACAAAAAGCAAAAGATCATTGAACTCATTGAGTCCCTTTCTGTGCTTGAACTGAAGGAACTTGTTGATGAACTTCAGGAAAAGTTTGGTGTCTCTGCAGCCGTTCCAGTTGCAGCAGCACCAGCAGCAGGCGGTGCAGCAGCACCAGCAGAAGAGGAAAAAACTGAATTTGATGTTATTCTAACCTCTTTTGGAAGCAGCAAACTCAACGTTATCAAAGAGGTGAGGAGTTTAACAGGGCTTGGTCTTAAAGAGGCAAAGGAACTTGTTGAGAGTGCACCCAAGCCAATCAAGACAGGTGTCTCAAAGGAAGAGGCACAGAAGATAAAAGAGGTAATTGAAAAGGCAGGAGGTTCAGTAGAAATCAAATAAGGGGGTGGCCCTCTTGAAAACAAAAAGGGTAAACTTTGGGAAGATAGGAAGGGGTGTGGACCTCCCCTACCTTGTGGAGGTCCAGCATGCCTCTTTCAATAAGTTTGTTCAGTGGGAATACAACGATAGACCTGAAGAGAGGCCTAATATAGGACTCCAGGCCATTTTTAACGAAGTCTTCCCTATAGAGGATGTGCATGGAAGATATGAACTGCAGTTTGAGTACTTCAAACTTGAACCGCCAAGGTACTCACCTGATGAGGCAAGACTGAAGGATTTGAGTTATGCTGCACCATTGAAGGTGAGGTTGAATCTCATTGAATACGATATTGAGATAAAAGAACTGAAAAAAGACAAGGATATAGAGGATATACTTAAAAAGATAAAAGAGGTTGCGAAGGCAAAGAAGGAAGGGAAGCCAGTAAATCTCTTCTACAAACTTGGTGACGACATAAAAGACCCTGAGAAGGGAATTGTCTTTTTCAAGAAGGGAGAGGACCTAACTGAAGAAGTGATACAAAAATTCAGGGATTTAGGACTTAAATCCCTTTCTGTTATGGTGAAGAGCGTTAAGAACACAATCCCTCAGGATGTTTATCTTGGTGAGCTCCCCCTCATGACAGAAGAGGGGAATTTCATAATTAACGGGGTGGATAGAATCCTTGTGAACCAGCTCCACAGGTCACCCGGGGTTTTCTTTGATGAGGTAGACCTTCAGGAGGGGAGAAGTTCTTACACTGCTGAGATTATCCCTTATCGCGGTCCTTGGATAACCTTCAGTATTGAACTGAATGAAACCTTGATGGTGAGCCTTGATGGGAAGAGGAAGTTCCCTGTAACAATCCTTCTCAAGGCACTCGGGTATGATTCAAGGGAGAAGATATTCAAACTTCTCTTTGATGTTAGAAAGGTAAATATCCCTGAGAAGAACCTGAATGTGTCTGAACTTGTGGGGAAATACACAGGGAGTGATGTTGTGAACCCTGAAACAGGGGAAGTGATTTTCCCTGCAGGAACAAGGCTTGACCACGAGAAACTGGAAGAACTGTATGTTAAAGGTGTCAGGGAAGTAGAGATAATCTTTTCAAAGAAGGATGATACACCTGTTTACATAGCAAACTGCTTTTCAAGGGATAAGACAGAGAGTTATGAGGATGCAATAAGGAAGATATACCACTATCTAAGGGGAACATTCCCCCCAAGCCTTGAGGCAGCAAGGGAGAACTTCCATCTTTCATACTTTGACCAGAAGAGGTTTGACCTGTCCCCTGTTGGCAGGAAGAAGATAAACAGCAAACTCGGGCTTGATATTCCTGAAGACCGTCTATCACTCACACCCACTGACTTTATTGAGACTGTGAGATATCTTCTCAGGGTTGTAGAGGGTGAGGGAGAGATTGATGATATTGACCATCTGGGTAATAGAAGGGTGCGTGGTGTTGGTGAGATGCTGGAGAACCAGTTCAGGATAGCACTCACAAGGCTTTCAAATACAGTGAAGGAAAGAATGATGGTGAAGGATGAGGAGACAATAACCCCTCAGGAAGTTATAAACATGAGACAGGTCAGTTCTGTGATAAACTCATTCTTTGCCACAAACCAGCTCTCCCAGTACATGGACCAGACAAACCCACTCTCAGAACTCACACACAAGAGAAGGCTATCCGCACTTGGTATAGGAGGACTTACAAGGGAGACAGCGGGGTTTGAGGTAAGGGACGTGCATTACACCCATTACGGAAGGATATGCCCGATTGAGACACCTGAAGGTGAAAACATCGGCCTCATGACCTCGCTTGCAACCTATGCCAAGGTGAACAAGGATGGTTTTATTGAAACACCATATAGAAAGGTTAAAAATGGCAAGGTAACCAATGAGATAGTTTATCTTGATGCAACTGAAGAGGATAAATACACAATAGCGCAGGCAAACATAAATATAGGGAAGAATGGTGAGATACTTGATGAGTATGTGCTTGCAAGGAGAAAAGGCGGATTCCCCATTGTGAAAAAGGATGAGGTTGACTTTGTTGACCTTACACCAATGCAGATGGTGAGTGTTTCAGCCTCTTTGATTCCTTTCCTTGAGCACGATGACGCAAACAGGGCGCTCATGGGCTCCAACATGCAGAGGCAGGCGGTGCCACTTCTTGCACCAGAGGCTCCCATTGTTGGAACAGGTAATGAGGAGAAGGTGGCAAGGGATTCTGGTGCAGTTGTGGTGGCAAAGAGATCTGGAACAGTTGTAAAGGTTTCTGCCACCGAGATATGGATTAAGCCTGATGAGAAACTCACTGTTGACCCATACGATGTTTATGAATTGAAGAAATTTAAGAGAACCTCCCAGAATACATGCATGAACCAGAGACCTCTTGTTAAGGTTGGAGATAAGGTTAAGAAGGGAGACATTATTGCTGATGGTCCTGCCACAGACAAGGGGGAACTTGCACTGGGACACAATGTCCTGATAGCCTTTCTCCCATACTTTGGCTGGAACTACGAAGACGCAATTGTTATCAGCGAAAGGCTTTTGAAAGAGGACATATTCACATCATTCCATATTGAGGAACTTGACTGTGAGGTAAGGGATACAAAATTAGGTCCTGAGGAGATAACAAACGAGATTCCCAATGTGAGTGAGAGTGCTGTGAGGAATCTTGATGAGAACGGAATAGTCAGGATAGGTGCAGAGGTGAATCCTGGAGATATTCTTGTTGGTAAGGTTTCACCAAAGGGAGAAACAGAACTCACACCAGAGGAGAAACTTTTAAGGGCAATCTTTGGTGAGAAGGCATCAGATGTGAAGGACTCCTCTTTAAGGGTTCCACCCGGTCTCTCAGGAACTGTTGTGGATGTTGTTGTTCTTTCACGGGAACCCAAGAAGGACCAGATACAGAAACTTAAGAAGGAAAAGGAAGAGAAACTAAAAGAACTCAAGAATAAGAAAAAAGCACTTATCAAAGAGGTTCTTCTTGGAAAGAAGATATCCGTTGATGTGAAGAATAAGAAGGATAAGGTAATCATAAAGAAGGGAACAACAATCACTGAAAAGCATCTTAAAGACATAGACAAGTGGGCGAATATTTCGGATATTGCAAAGGCGTATCCAAAACTGGGTTCACTCCTTCAGGAAATCAATGTTATGATTGCCTTCACTGAAAAACAGATGGAGAACAGGATTCACATCGCTGAAAAGGGTGATGAACTTCCTCCAGGTATAATAAAGAAGGTGAAGGTGTTCATTGGCCAGAGGAGGAAGATCTCCATTGGTGATAAACTCTCTGGCAGACACGGTAACAAGGGTGTTGTATCTGTTATTGTTCCTGAAGAAGATATGCCTTACCTTGAGGATGGAACCCCTGTTGATATTGTGCTCAATCCCCTTGGTGTTCCATCGAGGATGAATGTTGGTCAGGTTCTTGAGGCACATCTTGGCTGGGCAGCAAAGGAACTGGGTATAAAGGTTGCAACACCTGTTTTTGATGGTGCTACAATAGAAGAGGTGAGGGGTTACCTTGAGAAGGCTGGGCTACCCACAGATGGGAAGGTGACCCTGTACGATGGAAGGACAGGAGAGCCCTTCAAGAGCAAGGTAACAGTTGGTTACATGTATATAATGAAACTCATACACATGGTTGATGATAAGGTGCATGCAAGGGCTACTGGCCCATACTCACTCATAACCCAGCAGCCACTTGGTGGTAAGGCCCAGTTTGGTGGACAGAGGTTTGGTGAGATGGAGGTCTGGGCACTTGAAGGTTATGGTGCTGCCCATACACTGCAGGAGATGCTCACTGTGAAATCAGACGACATCCAGGGCAGGCATAGGATGTATGAGGCAATTGTCAAAGGGGATAATCCACCAGAACCTGGTCTGCCAGCATCCTTCAATGTTTTGCTCCGCGAGTTGAACGGACTGGGATTAAATGTTGAATTAATAAAAAAAGGTGGTAAAGAATGATGTTCCCAAAACAGAGAGAAGAACATAAAAACATCCTTGATTTTGAGGCAATAAGAATAAGCCTTGCCGCACCAGAGACCATACTCAAGTGGTCTTATGGTGAGGTTACAAAGCCTGAGACCATAAATTACAGGACACAGAAGCCTGAGAAGGGTGGTCTCTTCTGTGAGAGGATTTTTGGTCCTGTGAAGGACTATGAGTGTAACTGCGGAAGGTACAAGGGACCAAAATACAAGGGTGTTGTCTGTGAAAGGTGTGGTGTTGAGGTAACACTCTCCCGTGTGAGAAGGGAGAGAATGGGGCACATAGAACTTGCTGTGCCTGTTGCCCATATATGGTTCTACAAGGTTGTCCCTTCAAGGATAGGGCTGTTGCTTGACCTTACAAAGCCACAGCTCCAGAGCATCCTTTACTACGAGAACTACATAGTTACAGACCCTGGGGACACACCCCTGAAGAGGGGTCAGTTGCTTTCTCCAGAGGACTATGAAGAACTTGTTAAGGAGTATCATGGTTCATTCACTGCAAAGATGGGTGCTGAGGGGATATACGACCTTCTTAAAGAGATAGACCTTGAAGAGACCTCAAAGAACCTAAAGGCACTCATAAACAAAGAGAAGTCTCTCCAGAGAAAGAAGTCATATCTGAAGAAACTCAAGGTGGTGGAGGCATTCAGGAAGTCTGGTAACAAACCAGAATGGATGATTCTGAAGGTTCTTCCTGTGATACCACCAGACCTGAGACCACTTGTTCCCCTTGAGGGGGGAAGATACGCAACGAGTGATGTGAATGACCTTTACAGAAGGGTGATAACAAGGAACAACAGGCTGAAATCCCTGATGGAGATAAGTGCACCTGAGATAATCCTCAGGAACGAGAAGAGGATGCTCCAGGAGGCCGTGGATGCACTCCTTGATAACTCAAGGATGTCAAGGCCTATAAAGGGAAGGGGAAACAGGCCATTAAAATCCCTATCAGATTCACTTAAAGGGAAGGGCGGAAGGTTTAGACAGAACCTACTTGGTAAGAGGGTTGACTACTCTGGAAGGTCTGTTATCACTGTGGACCCCAAGTTAAAACTTCATGAGTGCGGTCTTCCCAAGGTGATGGCACTGGAACTCTTCAAACCCTTTGTTATAAGAAAACTTGAGGAGAAGAAGGTTGCAGATGGAATTAAGAATGCAAGGCAGCGTGTGGAGAATAGAGACCCTGTGGTATGGGATATTCTTGAAGAGGTTGTTAAAGACCATCCTGTTCTACTGAACAGGGCTCCAACACTCCACAGGCTTTCCATACAGGCATTCCTGCCCAAACTTGTTGATGGTAAGGCAATAAGGATTCATCCCCTTGTATGCCCACCATTCAATGCAGATTTTGACGGGGACCAGATGGCTGTGCATGTTCCACTCTCATTCCATGCACAACTGGAAAGCTATCTTCTCATGCTCTCCCCATTCAACATTCTTTCTCCTGCAAATGGACAAGCAATTGCTGCACCCACACAGGACATGGTTGCAGGGATTTACTTCCTCACTGTTGAACTCCCCCATGATGAAGACAAACCAAAAAGGTTTTATGATACCTTTGAAGAGGTTGAGATGGCTGTTGAGACAGGGGTGATTGATATACACACCCCTATAAAATTCCACTATGGTGGTGAGTGGATTGATACAACAGCAGGTAAGGTGATATTCAATGAGATTCTCCCAGAGGGATTGAGATGGATAAACAGGACCATAGGTAAAGGTGACCTGAAGAATCTTATACTCAACTCATATAAGATGTACGGTTCAAGAAGGACAGCAGAACTCCTTGATGCACTCAAGGAGTTTGGTTTTGAATGGGCTTCCCGTTCTGGTCTCACAATTGGTATTGACGACATGATTATCCCTGAGGAGAGGAAGAAACTCATTGACAGTGCCATGAAGGAACAGGGAGAGATAAACAGGGCCTACAGGGAGCTTGGCCAGATAACTGAAAGGGAAAGATACAATCAGATTATACAGTTATGGAGTGAAACAACCCACCTTGTTGAAAAACAACTTAAAGAGTCCCTCAAAAAAGACAGGGATGGACTGAACCCCATATTTATTATGGCAAACTCAGGTGCAAGGGGTAACTGGGACCAGGTGAGGCAGCTTTCCGGGATGCGTGGACTTATGGCAAAGCCCCAGAAGAGGCTCACTGCCCAGGCAATCATTGAAACACCCATCCTCCACAGTCTTAAAGAGGGTCTCACAGTGGTGGAATACTTTATCTCATCTCACGGTGCAAGGAAGGGGCTAACTGATACAGCACTTAAGACAGCAGAGGCAGGATACCTTACAAGAAGGCTTGTTGATGTTGCCCAGGATGTTGTGATAACTGAAGAGGACTGTGGAACAGTGCTTGGAAGAGAGGTTCAGGCACTTATGGAGGGTGGTAAGATAATTGAGCCCCTCAGTGAAAGAATTGCAGGAAGGTTCACTGCTGATGATGTTTACCATCCAATCACAGGGGAACTGATACTCAAGGCTGGTGAGGAGATAACCGACGAACTTGCAAAGGAGATTGAGGCGGCTGGTATAGAAAAGGTTAAGGTGAGGAGTGTGCTTACCTGTGAGGCAAAGAGGGGTATCTGCCAGAAGTGTTATGGTAGAAACCTTGCCACTGGAAGGCTTGTTGAGATTGGGGAGGCAGTGGGTATTGTTGCAGCACAGTCCATTGGAGAACCTGGAACACAGTTGACACTGAGGACATTCCATGTTGGTGGTGTTGCTGCCCTTATATCAGAACAGAACGAACAGCGTGCACCATTTGACGGTGAGATAACCCTTGAGAATGTTATTCCTGTGAAGACAGGAAAGAGGAATATAGTCCTTTCAAGGAATGGTCTCCTCTTCCTCACCCATAAGAAGGGCAGGATGAAGTACACAGTTCCCTATGGTGCTGAGATATTTGTTAAGGATGGCCAGAAGATAAAAGAAGGAGATGTTCTCTTCAAATGGGACCCATACTCAAATGTGATAATCTCAGAACAAACTGGAACAGTGAAGTTTGTTGACATTATACCGAACATAACAATGAAAGAGGTTGTGGACGAAGAGGGCAGGAAACAACCAATGATTATAGAGGAGAAAACCAGAACATACCATCCTGCTATTGAGATATTGGACGATAAGGGTGAGAGCGTTGGAACATACTCCATACCAACAGGCGCCTATCTATTTGTGAAGGATGGTCAGAAGGTGAGGGTGGGTGACCTTCTTGCAAAACTTCCCAAGGATATAGCAAAGACAAGGGATATCACTGCTGGTCTTCCGAGGGTTGCAGAACTCTTTGAAGCCAAGTCACCAACCAACAAGGCGGTTGTCTCTGAAATAGATGGGATTGTGAGGTTTGGTGAGGTGAAGAGAGGTATGAGGATAATCACTGTTGAGGGTGAAAACGAAACAAGGGAGTATCAGGTTCCTTACAGAAAGTACCTTACAGTCCACGATGGCCAAAAGGTTTCTGCAGGCGATAAGTTATGTGAGGGACAGGTTGACCCCCATGACATTCTGAAGATAAAAGGTGTTCTTGCAGCCCAGCAGTATCTTCTGAATGAAATCCAGGAGGTTTACAGACTTCAGGGTGTTAAGATTGACGATAAGCATATAGGTATCATAGTGAGACAGATGTTCAGAAAGGTGAGGATTAAAGACCCTGGTGATACAAAGTTCATTGAGGGTGAGATAGTGAACAAGGATATTGTCCAGCATGAGAATATGAAGGTGATTGAGGAGGGTGGAAAACCAGCAACAGTGGAATCCGTACTCCTTGGAATCACCAAGGCATCTCTTTCAACAGAATCCTTTATATCTGCTGCATCGTTCCAGGAGACCACCAGGGTTCTTACTGATGCATCCATACAGGGTAAAGTTGACTATCTGCTTGGATTGAAAGAGAATGTAATCATTGGTAATAAGATACCTGCTGGAACAGGCATGAGGGAATACAGAAACCTCCAGTTACTTGGAGAAGAAGAAAAGGTTGAAAAAGGTGAAATTGCATAAAAAAGGAGAGGAATATGCCCACGATTAATCAGCTTGTCAGGTTTGGAAGAAAACCTGTGAAAAAGAAAACAAAATCTCCTGCACTCACAGGTTGTCCCCAGAAGAGGGGTGTATGCACAAGGGTTTATACAACCACACCCAAGAAACCAAACTCTGCATTGAGAAAGGTTGCAAGGGTGAGGCTTTCCAATGGGTATGAGGTTACTGCATACATCCCTGGTGAGGGACACAACCTTCAGGAACACTCTGTTGTGCTCATAAGGGGTGGCAGGGTGAAGGACCTTCCTGGTGTGAGGTATCACATTATCAGGGGGGTCTATGATGCAGCAGGAGTAGAGGGTAGAAAAAAGAGCAGGTCCCTTTACGGGACAAAGAGACCAAAGCAATAGGAGGAGTGTAAATGGCAAGAAGAAGAAGGGCCAAAAAGAGGGAGATCCCTCCAGACTATAAGTATCAGAGCGTTCTCGTCTCCAAGTTTATAAACAACCTGATGTGGGACGGGAAGAAGAGTGTTGCCGAGAAGATTTTCTACAGGGCAATTGACCTGATTACAGAGAGGCTTAAAGAGGACGGTATAGAGGTCTTCAAAAGGGCAATCAACAATGTTAAGCCCATTGTGGAGGTTAGGCCGAGAAGAATAGGTGGTGCAACATATCAGGTTCCCATGGAGGTGAGGCAGGACAGAAGGACTTCCCTTGCAATCAAGTGGATAATCAAGGCAGCAAGGAGCAGGGCTGAGAAGACCATGGCAGAGAGGCTTGCCAATGAGCTTATCGCTGCTTCAAGGAAAGAAGGTGCTGCTTACAAGATGAGGGAGGATACTCACCGTATGGCAGAGGCAAACAAGGCCTTTGCTCATTATAGGTGGTAATGCCAAAATTTGACCTCTCCATGATAAGGAACATAGGGATAATGGCCCACATTGATGCAGGTAAGACAACCCTTACCGAGAGGATACTATACTATACAGGAAAGACACACAGGCTTGGAGAGGTTGATGAGGGTTCTGCAACAATGGATTATATGGATCAGGAGAAGGAGAGGGGTATCACCATCACATCTGCTGCAACAACTGTTTACTGGAAAGGTTACAGAATAAATATCATAGATACACCGGGCCATGTTGATTTCACAGTTGAAGTGGAGAGGTCGTTGAGGGTTCTTGATGGGGGAGTTGTTATATTCAGTGCAGTCGAAGGGGTTGAGTCCCAGTCTGAGACAGTCTGGAAACAGGCAAACAGATACAACATACCAAGGATTACCTTCATAAACAAACTTGACAGGATGGGTTCAAGTTTTTACAGAACCCTTGAGATGATGAAGGAGAAGTTGAACGCCAATGTGGTGGTGGTGAATTTCCCCATAGGTTGCGAATCCTCATTCTCTGGTGTTGTGGATGTGATTGAGGGGAAAGGATATGTATGGGAGGGGGAGACACTGGGTGCAACCTTCAAGCCCATTCCCATACCTGATGAATATAAGGAGAGATACCACCAGTTCAGGGAGGATATGATAGACAAGTTAAGCCTCTACGATGAGAGGCTTATGGAACTGTATCTGGAGGGGGAAGAGATTCCCCCTGAACTTTTACTTGAGGCATTACGGGCATCAACAATAGCAGGGGTTCTGTTCCCTGTTTTCTGTGGCTCTGCCCTTAAGAATAAGGCGGTTCAGAAGGTGCTTGATGGTGTTGTAAATCTTTTACCTTCTCCACTGGACCTTCCTCCAATTGAAGGAATACATCCTGATACAGGTGAAACATTGAAGAGGTATCCAAAGGAAGATGAACCCTTCTCTGCACTGGTTTTTAAGATTCTCGCAGACCCCCATGGAAAGATTTCCCTTGCAAGGGTGTATTCAGGGAGTGTGAAAAAGGGAGAGACCGTCCTTGTCGTAAATGAGAAGAAAAGGGAAAGACTTTCAAGGATTTACCTGATGCATGCAGATAAGAGGCTTGAGGTGAATGAGGCAAGGGTTGGAGAGATAGTTGGTTTTGTGGGGTTGAGGTCTGCAAAGACAGGGCATACATTGAGCCATCAAAAGCATCCCATACTCCTTGAACCTCCGTATATTCCTGAACCCGTTGTTTTTGTTTCTGTTGAACCCAAAACACAGAGGGAACTTGAAAAGTTGAATCAGGCACTCAGGGTTATGAGTGAGGAAGACCCAACCTTCCAGATAAAACAGGACCCTGAGACTGGACAGACATTGATTTCTGGAATGGGTGAACTCCACCTTGAGGTGATTGTTGAGAGGATAAAACGCGAGTTTGGTGTCCAGGCAAGGATGGGTAAGCCGAGGGTATCGTACAGGGAGACCATTAAGAAGGAGGCGGTGGGTGAGGGAAGGTTCATAAAGCAATCTGGAGGAAAGGGGCAGTATGGACATGTGGTGGTGAGGATAGAACCTTCAGATGATTTTGAAATTGCTTTTGATATAAAGAAGGGTGTTATACCTTCCCAGTTTTTTCAGGCTATAAAAGAGGGTATAGAGGAGGCAAGGGAGAGTGGTCTGCTTGCAGGTTTCCCAGTGGTTAAGACAAAGGTTACTGTTATTGATGGTTCCTACCATGAGGTTGATTCATCAGAACCTGCATACAAGATTGCCGCTTCAATGGCATTCAAGGATGCTTACAGGAAGGCAGAACCTGTTCTGCTTGAGCCAATTATGAGGATGGAGATACTCCTTCCAAAAGAGTTTATTGGTGATGTTGTTGAAGACCTGAATTCAAAGAGGGCAAAAATAATTGGTTTTGAACACAGACCAGATTTTGAGATAATCAATGTATTTGTTCCCCTTGCCGAACTTTTTGGATATGCAACCACCCTGAGGTCTATTACAAAGGGCAGGGGATTTTACACCATGCAGCTGGATCACTATGAGGAAATCCCCGAAAAAATTTACGAAAAGACCCTGAAAAAGGTCAGGGGATATTGATTAAATCATCTGCATCCTTCAATTGCCTCTTCCATCAGGTTGATTGAATTTTCAGATATGCTACCAGGCCATTGAAAAACGATTTTTCCGTTTTTGTCAATCACGAAGTGTCTCGGAATGGATACAACGCCGTACTTTTTGAAGGCATCCTGTGATTCAACCTGAAGATACCTGAAACCTTTATCCTTGACAAGCCTTTTAACCCCTTCATTGATACTTCCTGTAATGGCAACAAAGAGCACGTCCGGGTACTTAACAACAAGTTTGCTAATCGTTGGTATCTCCGCCACACATGGGGAGCATCCAAGTCCCCAGAAGTTTAGAACTATCACCTTTTTCCCGAGATAATCAGAGAGTTTAAAAGGCTTGCCATCTATTGTTTTTCCAGTGAAGTCAGGTGCGAGTTTTACCTGGTTAAGGTTTACCTTCTCAGAGATGTAATCGTCAAATCCCTTATCACTCCCGTGAACAAGGATATAGTATTGTTTCAGGTTCTCCTTTGCCCAGGATGCTCCACCCCTTACTGCATCAACAAGGTGTTTCTCAGCCATCAGGGGATACCCATTTTTCACCAGATAGTTTGCAAACATAACCCTGAATGAATTCATGTTGGCATCCTCATGGAGTCCAAGGAGTAGAGAATATGAGTAGAATACACCTGTTTTATCGTGAAGTTTTTCACAGCACCATGCCCTTAACCCAAGAAGACTGGATAGTGGATAGAGCCCACCACGATAATAGAAGTATGGATGTTCCATGATTTGTTCAATCATTCTGTCAATCTCCTTCAATGCCCCTTTATAGTCTTTCTTTCTTTTTATCAGATAAAAGGCATGTATGTAGGTGTATATAGGGTCATACCTTCTCTTCTTCCATACCCTGAAGAGTTTCTTGAAAGGTTTATCAGGTATCTCTGGATTGTTTATTAAAAACCGAATTTCAGAAGTGAATTGTGGAGAGTCAAATTTTTCAGGGTTACTCAAAAAACCCTCCTTGAAAATGGATTTCAGTTTATCATAGTACTCTGGCTTTTGTTGATTGGTCTTGAAGAGGTGGGAGTAAAAACGGGTAAAGGTTAAACTGAAAAGGTATCCATACTTCTTCTGGAAGTTTTCAAATGTGCTCAATGCACTGTCAATCTCTCCCATCTGGAGTAAAGAAAATATCTTAACAAAACGAACTGTGTCATTAATCTCTCCTACTGAATCAATCACGCTCAGTTCTTTCCTGGCAATTGACTTTAACGTATCAGGATTGTAATCTATAAGAGCAAACCTGTTATAAAGGTGGTTTAATGCATCAATGTCAAATGGGTTTTCATTAATTCTTCTGAAGAGTGTTGTATCGTCCGGTATAGAGAATGATATATCACGAATCTTTCCATTATCAACAGAATAGGTTGCAAAACTGTAATAGTATCTCTTCTCAAAGGTGGAAAGAGATATTCTCAATGTTTCACCATCTGGATACTTCCTCGGAGGGAAAACCACCTTCAAATAATAAGGGCCACGGTATGCAGGGTATGCCACTCTTGTATATCTCAATTCCATTACCCCGTACACAGAGTCAACCTTTGATGGCATGTAGGAGAAGCCAGGGTAATAGTAAACAACAATTGAATCCCCATTCACTGGAGGATCTGGCTGGATATAGAGGTATTCCCTTTCCTTCAACAGGGTTGATACAGAGTCCTTACCACCTTTAATCACAAGATAGAACGAGTCCTCTCCGGGTACATCAAATATTATGTGTCCCAATATCCACGATGTGTCAACAATCTGGCAATTGAAACATATGTAGCCCTCTGCCTCTCCATTGGATGTTGCTTCTGCATCCTCTTCGTATCTTTTGCCGTTTTTGTCCGCCACATAAATCTTTGCGATCTCAGGGAAGCCATTTGCCTCAATCAAAGAATCCTTTTTCCCTGCAATGTGTACAATGAGATACTGTCCATTCTGTGGTTTAACATTATTGAGGCTTTCTTCAATGGTTGTTCCAAGGACGGCAAATCTTGCCCCATTCACCACAAATTCCTTTACAGGTAGAATTGCCAGCATCAACAAAAACATATTCACCTCCCTTTAATTTTTAATAAAGTTATTCTATCAGAATTCTTATCAGTGTCAATCTGTTTCCTCAAGGAATAAACAAGTATTTTTAACATTTAACACATATGAGAATTTTTCAGGATTTTTCAAAGCCAACTTGACTTACTCCTGTTTTTTTATAGCATAAAAATATAGAAGGGACAACTGGAAGGGCGTGAGGGTAATATATGCTGAGAGTTTATCATTGAAGGAGGATAAGGGTTGATTTCTATCAGGAAGGCCACTCCAGACGACGAGAAAGATTTTGTTGATCTCATATTGATATCAGCCCCATACTTTCCTTTCCTTTTTGGGGATAGTGTAATAGAAATGTTAAAAGACCTATTTCAACATTCTTCCAATCTTTTTAGTTATGAGCATGTGACATTCCTGCATATTCACGGCAAGACAGTAGGAATGCTTTTAGGGTATGATTGGCGAGTGAAGAAAATGGAGAGTTTAAGAACCGGATTTTTGATGTTTAAGAATATAGGGGTTACCTTATTGATTAAAATTCAGACCTTTATGAGGTTTAATATGAGGATTGGGGGAGTTTCTCGTGATGAATATTATATCAGCAACATAGCAGTATATCCAGAATATAGAGGGAAAGGATATGGGAAAAAATTGATGTTGGAAGCAGAGAGGCAGGCAAAAAGGATGGGTGCCCGTAAAATCGTACTGGATGTGGAGAAGGATAATATCAGAGCAATTCATTTTTATAAAAAGTTGAATTATAAAATACAAATGGACTTCTCAATTCCTCTTCACAGGAATGATGTTCTGAGGTTTTTAAGAATGATAAAGGAAGTAAATACCAGCTGATGTGGAGAACCTGCATCTTCTATATACAACTCAATTTCAGATGAGGAGGGTGACCTGAACTTCTTTTAGGATAGAATCATATTCTTCAGGCATCCCAATATCCGAAGATACCCTTATTTTTTATCTTGACAAACTTTGTATTCTTAATATATTACAAACACATAAAAATAGGAGGTAATAACATGGCAAAGGCAAAGTTTGAGCGGAAGAAGCCCCATGTTAATGTGGGGACAATAGGGCATGTTGACCATGGTAAGTCAACGCTTACAGCGGCAATAACGAAGGTATTGTCCACGAAGGGGTGGGCTG
>Ga0190359_1001123_pt1 | contig 17350 bp, 13 predicted proteins | sample 48721823_MG_FD_161269 | JGI IMG/M metagenome (GOLD analysis project Ga0190359, IMG submission 161269) | Hydrothermal vent microbial mat bacterial communities from Southern Trench, Guaymas Basin, Mexico - 4872-18-2-3_MG | ecosystem: Environmental > Aquatic > Marine > Hydrothermal vents >... | reverse complement strand
TTCGGTAGTAGTAGCTTTTACGTTTACCACATGAGCGTCAACACCTAAAACACTCGATAAATTCATCTTCATATCATTTAAATACTGACTTAATTTGGGCTCTTGGGCAACAATAGTGGTATCAAGGTTATTTACGATGAACTTTTCATCCCGAGCAAAGGCTACAACTTTTTTTAAAAGAAAAAGACTGTCGGCTCCTTTATAAGCAGGATCAGAATCCGGAAAATACTGACCAATATCACCTTTCCCAAGGGCCCCAAGGATGGAATCAATAACCGCATGAGTCAAAACATCGGCATCAGAATACCCTTGTAGCCCTTTTATGTATGGAATTGTAACACCACCTAAAATCAAAGGTCTTCCTTCAGCCAGCTCATGAACATCGTATCCAAATCCTATCCTGAGCATCTCTTCTTTCATTTAAATAAAACAAATCTTTATTATTGTAACCATTTAGCCACAGATCTACGCTGATTATCGCTGATATTTTTGTAATAAGTTGGGGCAGCATTTTAAAAAATGCTGCATATCATTTAAAGGAGCATGGGTATGTCTTTTTTGTCTCATACCCATGCTCAATATATAGTTTCTCTCATATATAACCCTGAAGCGAAGCATCTGGGTCATTTGCTGAGTAACGAATGACGAGAAGTTCTTTCATGCTTTGTCGTGCCCGAAAGCCCATGTGAGTTCATCCATGTGTTATTCTTTTTGGTAAGTCCTTCGTATATGTGATCTTTTTATCATGAGGATATCTTCTTAAAAAGTATATGCTCAACTAACTCGCATATTAGGTGTCCTGCCAGGATATGGGTTTCCTGAACTCGAGGGGTCTGGTTGCTTTCAACTACCAATGGTAAATCTACTAATGTGAGCATTTTTCCTCCATCTCCTCCTATAAGACCAACGGCATATAAACCCTTCTCTTTAGCAGTCCTTATAGCAGAAAGAATGTTATTCGAGTTTCCACTCGTTGAAATAGCAAACAATATATCTCCTTCAACACCAAGCGCCTGAATCTGCTTAGAGAAGACTTCTTCATAGCTGTAATCATTGGCTACACTTGTAATAATAGAGGTATCAGTAGTGAGCGCCAAGGCTGGTAATGGGTGGCGATCTATTAGAAATCTGTTAACAAATTCTGCCGCAATATGCTGTGCATCGGCTGCGCTTCCTCCATTACCACACAGCATAAGCTTTCTGTCGTTCTTAAAGGCTTTCGATATATATTCAGCACAATCTATCAATGGAGAGATATTTTTTTTAATAAAACTCTCTTGAATTCTCTGGCTTTCTTTTGCTATTCTTCTAATAATTTTTTCCATTCCAGCACCGCGTCATCTTGTCCCTATACCTTTACTATCTCATATAGTGTTTTAAAAACTATAATCTCAATACATATTTGTCAATGCTGGATTTACCTAGCGCTAATTGAAATCTAAAAAATTATGTATTCATAAATTAATTTAACTAATTATAGTATCTATCTAGTAAGATTATGAATTTAAATATTTAATTCATGTTATGATATAAATGAGGAAAAAATTTTTCTCAAATTACAGAAATTTTTATTGAAATTGATAATTCACTATGCTAAGAGGCTTGCATAACTTTGTTTACATCCAATTAAAGAATGTATTCATAACTTTCCTACAGAACATCCGTAATTATTACACAAGTTAACTATCTACGCCTTACAAGAATTCAAATAAGAAAATTTATAAGGAAAGGGGGGAAGAGGTAATAATAATTAAGGGAAGTACCTTTGTCAGTTAATAACAAATAAAATAGGAGGGTGAAACTCATGACAAAAGCAGAATTAATATCAGCGATAGCCAAGAGCACAGGTTTAACAAAGGCCGATTCAGAAAGAGCTTTGAATTCTTTTCTTGCTGCTGCAAAAAACACCATTAAAAAAGAGGGTAAACTTCCCTTAGCCGGTTTCGGAACCTTTGTGGTAGTCAATAGAAAAGCAAGAACCGGGAGAAACCCACAAACTGGAGCACCGATTCAAATTAAAGCCAGCAAGGTTGTAAGGTTTCGCCCGGGTAAGGAATTAAAAGAAAGCCTGTAGTGTATAACCAGTTTTGTAGCATGCCAAAGAAACGTTTTATCATTCTCGGCAGTCTTTGCGCTTTTAAATAATTTTTTTGAAGGTCCGAAGTTTTAATATCCAGATTTAATAATTCTTCCGGATGATACAAGCAGGAATAAACCTGCGAGGTTCATAGGGTACTGGTGTAAAACATCGGTGGTGGCGCCAATTTTTTTAGGCGATCGTGCTTTTTGCAGATAGTATTTTTATGGCCTCGGCTACAATTTTTAACTCTTTTGTCTGGATGGTTCGTGCATCCAGAAAAACCTGATCTTTCTCAAGTCTTACTATAATAGGTGGGTTATAGCCACTCAATGCATTTGCTATATATGTGGCTGAGAATTTCCCTGGAGATATACAAAGAAGCCTGCTTCGTATCTCCTCTAAAGGCATGGCGCCACCACCAACCTTAGAAAAACCATCACATAGGCTTATAGAGAGAGTGCCATTACCTACCTTTCCAATCATATCCAATAACTTTTTCGCCTTTCGACATACACTCTTATAAGACTGACATATCATTCTCAATGTAGGTATCTGTTGTATTGCTTTCTTCTCATTCCTGTAAAGGCTCAGTGTTTCCTGAAGCGCGAGAATGGTTAATTTATCTACCCTGAGAGCCCTCGCAAGCTGGTTCGCCTTTATTGCCGAAATAATCTCCTTCTTTCCAAGAATTATTCCGCATTGCGGTCCACCCAGCATCTTATCACCACTAAAGGTGATGATATCTGCCCCTTTTTCGACAGAATCCTGAACTGTTGGTTCTTTTGTTAATCCATATCGAGAAAAATCAATAAAGCAACCGCTGCCTAGATCCTCCATTACAGGAAGGCTATATTTTTTCCCCAAAGCAACAAGCGCTTCTAACGGTACTTCCTCCGTAAATCCTACCGTCTGAAAATTACTCTTGTGAACCTTAAGTAAAAGAGCGGTATTTGATACAATAGCAGCCTCATAATCACTAATAGTTGTTTTGTTGGTAGTTCCCACCTCAAACATCCTCGCCCCACTCTTTTTCATGACCTCAGGTATCCTAAAGGAGCCGCCAATCTCTACTAATTGACCTCTGGAGATTATAACCTCCTTGCCTTTGGCAATAGTGTCTAATGTAATGAGAACTGCGGCAGCATTGTTATTAACAACCATAGCGCCCTCTGCGCCAGTCAGCTCCATAAGGATATCTTCCACGTGCACATACCTGCTACCCCTTTTGCCAGTCTTTAAATCATATTCTAAGTTGCTATAACAACCTGCTAAGGCATTAAATCTCGAAATAACCCTTTTTGCCAGTAGCGATCTTCCCAGATTAGTGTGAACAATGACTCCAGTGGCATTTATAACCTGTCTTAGGCTCGGCTGAGAAAGTATTATTATCCGTTTTTTTATCTGATCAACTAAAGAACGTAACGCTAAGTCTGGCAATTCATCCTCTGTCTGTGCCCTAACTATCCTTTCCCTCACTTCATCTAAGACATAATGAATAGCTCTTAACACCAGGATCCGAGGAGTAGTCAAAAGAAATCCCTTAATGACAGACGACTCCAATAGATAGTCTACCGATGGTAACTGTCTAAAAATCATATTTCTATCATCTTTTTTCACCCGTGACTCCCTATTGTACTGCTAAGATACATGACAATATCCAGTAAAAATATCCAGTTGCCAAAAAGTAGATAGTATGATATATAAGATCATAGTGTGGTGGGTGTAGCTCAGTTGGTAGAGCACTGGGTTGTGGCCCCAGTTGTCGCGGGTTCAAGTCCCGTCACTCACCCCATCACAGGAATTGTTCCCTTGTCTATTCATACTCTACCCAAAAAACCTCCCCATGGTAATCATCCAAACAAGTAACATTTTCGAGAGATAGGCAGCGAGCAAGAAAGGGTATTTCAAGGTATCGGTAATAATGAGCAGCAGGATTATCACGAAACCATATCGCCCAAACTGCTGATACTTGATCGAAAGAGATTGTGGAAGTAAATAGGCCAGCACATGCGAACCATCCAAAGGGGGAATTGGAATAAGATTAAACATGGCTAAAATAATATTTATCTTAACACCAAAAAGGCACATTAAACTTGCAATAGTAAAAATAGCGCCATGGCCCTTTAAGAGTGCTACTGAAAAAAGTAATATCAATCCAAAAGCAAAGGCCAAGAGGATATTAGACAGAGGGCCAGCCAGAGAGACAAATGTGTAATCTCTCTGAGGATTTCGTAATCTGCCTACACTCACAGGAACGGGTTTAGCCCAACCAAAAATGATACCAGACCCTGTCATAAGATAAAAGAAAAGCAAAACCAATGGTAAGATAAAGGTTCCTACCAGGTCTATGTGCCTTACAATATTAAGAGATAACCTTCCCTGTCTTTTCGCAGTATCATCCCCAAACCACAAGGCAACCAGACCATGAGCACACTCATGAATCATGACAGAGAAAAGAAGTATCGCAATTATCAAAATTACTTCAAGCATGTTTGTTTATGCAAAAAAGGAAACGTGTAAAAGGGTTAACTAAAAATCTCTCATAGATACCATAACGAAAAAATATCGTTCTATCAATGTATCTTTTTAGGGGTTACAATGAAAAATGGATAAAAAAGGTATACCACATTGTGGATGAAATAGGGGATCTATTCGAAACGTTATTGTTGCAGAAAGAATATCTTAACTAAATAATTGAACAGCGACTAAAAGGGAGCATCCAGTCCGTCCTCTCCTCCTCCTGGCATTTCTCCATGCACATGCAGATATTGCTTAATCAGCTCACTTTCTCTCCTTGAAAAAATCTGTAAAGAGCCTTCTCTCACTTTTTTTTAGTCTTTCTGTCAATCGCTCTTTGTTCTTCAGGGATAGGAAGCGGAACAGGCTCGCCGGAAATTTTCGTTACTGCTTGAAATTTAGGCGGACACACTTCAAAGCACGTTCCGCATTTTATGCATTTCTCTTGATCAATAACATGGATCTGGTTTTTGCCACCTACAATCGCCTCAACAGGGCACCTCCTGAAGCAAATCCCGCAGGCCTGGCACTTTTCTGGATCAATATAGTACGAGGGAATTTCTTTAAATAACGTGTCTATCTCTTCACTGGTGAAAAATTCACTATATTCTTCTTCGTTTTCAAGGCGTTTCTCGAGTTTCTCCTTTTTCGCCATCTTAATGTAGGGAACAAGCTTTGTCACTTCTTCGAGTTTGGACTTTAATTCATGTTCGTCTAGTCCTTCGCCTTGACCGAGCGGGCCTAACTCCTTCACTTTACCGCTAAACTCATTCATAATCCTGCTGAAACGAATTCCTTCTCCGGCATCGCACCAATCGATCCTCAGACGTTCGGGGTTTATGCCTATGTTTTCCATTATTTTTTTACATAGATGCACCATGCCGAGTGTATGATAATTTCCCTGAACCATGTAATTACATTCACCAGGATGGCAACCGCCGATAAATACCGCGTCTGCTCCATTTAATAAAGCTCGGATTATAAATGACAGATCGATCCGGCCGGTGCACATCACACGGATAAGCCTGATTTCAGTTGTATATTGCAGTCTGGAAACTCCAGCCATGTCAGCAGCGCCGTATGCTCACCAATTGCATACAAAACCCAATATTCTGGGTTTAAAGGTTAGTCTTGTACTCATCGGCTTTCACCTCCTTTCTTCTATCCTTTGACTCTGTGGTTTACCCAAGGAAGTAGCAAGCCAATTTTCCAAAACTCATAATTCCAGTATTCCATCATTCCACCCAAGATGAGTCTTCAATCCTTTCTGTATTCCTACATATTCCCAACAGCGGCATCCAAATGTTCTACCGTCTCTTGCTTTGGAATTGCCGCATCAATCTGGCTGAAGAATTCTTCATCGGTAAAGTGTTTCAAGGAAATAGCCCCTGTTGGACACTTTGTATTACAGAGACCACATCCCTTACAGAGAACAGGGTTGACAAGGGCCTTTTTGCCCTGTTTGGTCTCCTGAAATTCTATAGCGGCATAGGTGCAAGCCGAGATACATGACCCACATCCTATGCACCTCTTCTGATCAACGCCACAAACCGAACCTGAAACAGTGACTATATCATGTGAGAGAAGGGTTAATGCCCTGCCGGCGGCCCCATATGCCTGGCTGATCGTCTCCTGTATATGCTTGGGATAATGGGCCATCCCGCACAGGAAAAGGCCTTCTGTAGAAAAGTCAACCGGTCGTAACTTGACATGGGCTTCTTTGAAAAAACCATCCGGATTCAACGTGAGCTTAAATAATTGAGAAATTTCTTTATTTGCTGCTGCAGGGATAACAGCAGCAGCCAAAGAAACGTAATGAGCGTCTATGGCAACCTTCTTTCCCAAAATAGGATCAGTCACAGTAACCCTTAACACAGGCCGGCCTTCTTCCTCAACGGCCTCCACTTCAGGTGGGTCATCCGGTTCATAGCGGATGAAGGTGACACCTTGATCTGCTGCCTGGCGGTAATAATCCTCACTGAAACCATAAGTTCTCATATCCCGGAATAGTATGTAGATATACATCTCGGGGTTTATCTCTTTTAGTTTCAAGGCGTTCTTTATAGCCTGGCTACAGCATACCCGGCTGCAGTAATTTCTTTCTTCATTTCTGCAGCCTACACATTGGATCATAACGAGACTTTCTGCATTAACTACATTTCCTTCTCCTTTTGCGATCTGCTCCTCCAATTCAAGGTGGGTCATCACCCTCTCATCTTTCCCGTAAAGATATTCGGTGGGTTTATATTCTTCAGCGCCAACAGCGATGACGGCTGCGCCATGGTGTATGTCTGTTACGCCTCGGTCTGATTTTACCGTGGTGGTAAAATTCCCCACATAACCGGTAGCCGTTGTAATAACAGCATTAGTCAATACATGCACTAAAGGATGCTGATAAACCTTGCGCACAAGATCACCCAGATAAGCCTGAACATCCAGCCCTTCGAGGGTGTAATAAAGTCTTCTAGCCATGCCTCCCAGGTTTGCATCCTTTTCCACCAGGTAAACATCGTGACCCTGGTTAGCTATTGACAACGCGGAAGTCATGCCGGCTATGCCCCCGCCAACCACCAAGCAGGCGCTGTTTACCGTCAGCTCAATCTCCTGCAACGGCTCCAAAAGGGAAGCTCTGGCTACTGACATTCGGACAAGGTCCTTCGCCTTCTCTGTGGCTTCTTCCGGTTCTTTTGAGTGCACCCAGGAGTCATGTTCCCGGATATTAGCCATTTCCAGGAAATATTGATTGATCCCCGCCTCCCGTAGGGTGTCCCTGAAAGTCGGTTCGAGGTTCAGAGGTGTACAGGCAGCGATAACCAATCGATTCAGTCCTTTTTCCTTTACTATGTCTGCTATCTCCTGGATATAACTCGTAGCGCATGAAAAGAGCTGTTCCTGGGCATAGACAACATCGGGCAAGGTTGAGGCATAGTCTACTACGGAAGGAACATCCACTACCGAGCCGATATTCGCTCCACAATGACATACAAAGACTCCTATCCTCCTCTCCTCGTTAGAGACATCCCGTTCCGGCGGATATACCCTTTTTTGGGCTAGCTTCCCTCGCCGTCGGTCAAGGAGTTCGCCGCAAAGGGCCTCAGCCCCAGTGGCGCTTACGACCGACTCAGGGATATCCATGGGACCCTGGAAGGCCCCGCTTATAAAAATCCCCGGGCGAGAGGCCTCTATAGGATTAACAGGATTGGTTTTACAGAATCCATGAGAATCAAGCTCGATTCCGAACGTCTCTGCCATCTTTTTATAATCAGCAGGAGGGTTTAATCCGACGGATAAGACCACCAGATCAAATTCCTCTTCCTTCACTCCCTCCCCGGCAGTAGCATATCGTATACTCACATTCTTTGTTTTTGGGTCCTCTTTTCCTATTGATACATAGCTTCTTATAAATCGAACCCCTGGAAGCTCCGCTGCCCTCTGGTAGAATCGTTCAAAGTCCTTACCCCAGGATCGGATATCGTTATGAAATATGGTGCATTCAGCCTCTGCATCATGTTCTGTTGTCAGCATTACCTGCTTCTGTGTATACGTACAGCATACAGCAGAACAATAGCTGTTACCTCCGGGGGTAACCTGTCTGGAACCGACGCACTGAATCCATGCTATTTTATGGGGATGTTTCTTATCGGAAGCACGCAGTATCTCACCTTCGTATGGGCCTGTAGCAGATAGTATTCGTTCGTAATCCACACTGGTTACCACGTTTTCAAACGTTCCGTAGCCATAGTCGCCCCTCAGCCTGGGGTCAAATGGTTCATAGCCTGGAGAGAGAAGTATCGCTCCCACATTTATTTTCAACTTTTCCGGCGTTTGATTAAGGTCTATAGCGTTGTTATCACATACTGCTTCACAGATGCCGCATTTCCTTTCTTGGATGTAAAGGCAGGCTTCAGGGTCTATATAGCTGATAAGCGGATATGCTTGAGAAAAATATATATGCACAGCCTTATTCGAGGATATCTGCTGATTAAAAGGGTCAGGCGCACTGATCGGGCAGTAATCTGCACAGGTAGCACAGCCTGTGCAATCTTCTTCTATAATATATCGCGGCTTTTTAATCAGGGTTACCTTGAAATCCCCTGCTTCGCCTTCCACACTATCAACTTCGGTTAAGGTCAAGACCTCTATATTGGGATGCAGGCCAACACTGGCCAGCTTGGGCGAGAGTATTCATGTGGAGCACTCATTGGTGGGGAAGGTCTTATCAAGCTGAGCCATATGCCCCCCAATGGTAGGTGATTTGTCGACCAGGTACACCTTAAATCCGGCACCTGCAAGATCAAGAGATGCTTGAATACCGCTGATACCTCCGCCGACCACCATGACGTCTCCATAAATACTGTCTCCAAAGCTTTTTGAAAGTGTTTGGATTCTCTCCTCTAACGATAAGTCAGCTCCCACGTTCTGTTACCTCATCAAATTTTTTCTGAAATCGGTAAGAAATCTTTATTCCTGCTATATCACTTCCTGGATGATCTCTGTGATATCCTTTATCTCTAAGACGCCCTCATACTCCATGTTCACCCTGCTATCCTCAAAATTGGTGATGCAATACGGACAGCAGGTAGCCAGCACCTTAGCCCCGACACCGATAGCTTGCTCTAATCTGAGGTCGGAGAATCTTTCACCTTTTGGGGTTTCCATCCAGATCCTGCCTCCTCCCCCTCCGCAGCAAAGACTATTTTCCCGTGAGTCCGGCATCTCATCCAGCTCTAGACCAGGTACCTTTTTTAAGACCTCTCGGGGCTCGTCGTAGATGCCGTTATGTCTACCCAGGTAACACGGGTCATGATAGGTGATGTCCTTCCGATACTCCTTGGTGATCTCAAGCCTTCCCGCATCAATAAGCTCGAAGAGATACTGGGAGCTGTGAATCACCTCAAAGTTCACCATAAACTCGGGATACTCGTTTTTGAAGGTATGGTAGCAATGAGGAGAAGAAACAACGATTTTCTTCACCCCATTATCGATAAGGGTTTTGATGTTTTCCCTGGCCAGGCGTTTGAATAATTCCTCATCACCCGTCTTGCGGATGCTTTCTCCACAGCAGCTCTCTTTCTGTCCCAGTATCCCGAAGTCGACCCCTGCCGTGTTAAGGATATTAACAGTGGCTCTTGCTACCCTTTGCATTCTTGGATCATAGCTGGGGTAGCAACCGGGGAAATATAAAATTTCCATCCCCTCTGTGAACGTTTTTACAGACAGACCCTTTGCCCAATCAGCCCTATTCTTTCGCTCTTCACCAAAGGGGTTACCTTGAGCAGTAAGACCTGCGCTTATGGTACGGATAGACTTGACAGGCGCAGGGAAGACCCCATATTCCGTGGCAATCCTGCGCAGGGATACCCCAAGTTCTATCTGCTGTACTCCCCTGGGGCACTGCTCAACGCACCTTCCGCAGGTCGCGCAGCGCCATATATCCTCACTTTCTATCTCCGTCAAACCGAATGTGGCCTCTCTGATGATCTTGCGTATGCTAAAGGTTCGAACCTCATTCCACGGGCAGACTGTATCGCATAATCCGCATTGATAGCATAATTTGAAGGTCTCTCCGCCGCTGTCCTTTATAACATCAATGATTTCTTTATAGGGGGCTACAGTCTCCAAGATCTTTTTTAATCCTCTTTATTTCGCCTTAATGTTTCGTAACGGTTCACAGGTTCAGGCCTGCCCGCCGGACGGCAGGCGGTGTTCACCGTTCAGGGTTATTTTAGGGGCTACGTCGGTGCTTCATACGCTGAACTTGCAAGCGGATGTATGCAGGCGGTTTGGTTTTTAAGCGAGCAGCAGTTCGTTTTGGACGTCAACCCTGAACCTTTGAACATTGAACCCCTGAACGGCTACAATGTTTTAGCCCTTCTTTGAGATTGACATTCGGGCAACGGTATCCATTATCTTTTCCAATCCATACTTGTCCGCTAATGCTTCCAATCCTATCTCCAAATCGCCCGGCTCCTCTTCTTCTACCATTTCCTCCTCCCTTTCTTCGTATGTCAGGGTGTCATTTTGACACACTTGAACACATAACGGCTCTTCGAGAGACGGATCCTCTAGATCTTCACAAAGATCGCATGATAGAGGGAGACCGGAATCGGGTTCTTTGAAAATGTCCCTGGACGGGCATGAGGCCCTGCAAAAGGCACATTCCTTATACTTCTTTCCATCGAGGATGATGGTATATCTGCCGTGGCATTCCGATGCAGTATACTCACCAGCCATTACCGGAATAAATATGTCGTTCAATGGATCAAAATTCACGCTTATCCGAGATCTCGCCGGATTTGTGCTGCTATATTTAGGGCTAGCATGAAAGGCGGAGCAGATCATCTCGCATGCTCGGCAACCATTGCATTTATCAGCATCAATATTTATTGTTCTAATTACCTTCTTTTTCTTTTCACCGTTCACGGTTCACTGCCTCCACTCTATTTCTGCTTTTTTTCCGCCGAACTCTCTTTAGAAGGAATCCCTTCCTCACCTGTCAGGATTCCCATCTGTATAAAGTCTTTGCTCACGTAATCCAGGCCTAATTTATCCAACTTCCCTTTAGTAGGAATACCATCATTAGTCCACCCCTTGAATTCATAATATGCGTCAAGCAGCTTAGCCCTCATCTCATAGTCCCTTTCCTTCCAATGATCCTCAGGAGCATCCTCATCCTTTCTCCTCAAGCCTCTTCTTACGTTGATGGCTCTAACCAGATTTCGGTTCCTGGCGGCTATTTCCCATAGCTTGTCTGAATCAAGATCCATCCCAGTCGCATGAGAAATGAAATCTGGTAAATTATGGATGTGATACGGAACCCTCGGGCCCCATTGACCATTAAATGAGCTTAAAAAAGCGCAGATTCCAGTGGCGTCATCAATGTAATGCATGGTCTCATTCCAATCACAAATGTTGACAGCTTCTTCAATGGATGGACGTTGACGCGGCTCCCATTCCAAAAAATATTTTTTAAACCTCTCGGGAGCTGCATCCCATTTTTTAACATACTCTTCCCTTTTGCTTTTATCAGGAATAGGTACCTGGGGATAGGACCCTTCAATTTGGACTACACTCGCCTTAGCGCCAGTAGCATACATAAGATAATAAATATAATTCATCCTTCCCAGCTTAAGGGGTTCCTGCTCAATGTTCTTTATGCTATTGTGATCAAATTTCTCCGCCCCCCTGCCGATCTGACGGGCTGCTAGAGAAATACCATTGGCTAAAGCATCTCCAACCCCTTCCCGGCGAACAATCTTTTCAACCAGATAGAAAAATCTCTCGCCATTGTCGGATGGAAATCCTGGCAGGTCCTCATCAGTTAAAATGCCGTTGTCGTAAAGTTCAACGGCGAAGGCCAGAACCTGCGGTGTTGAGTATCCATCAAGTCCGTATTCCTGGGTAACGCCAAGTATATCATAATTAAAGTCTAACTCTTTATAGGCTCCCATCAAATACGTAAGTGGGCTGTAACATTTTGTGAAATATGTTTGCCGTCCTGGGTAGGAAATCTGAAAATGGCAATCCAGTGGACAGTTGTAGCAGCCTGTCCTTCGGCGCTGGGAACTTTCCTCAATCGCCAGAAACCTCTCTTTACGCTCTTTGGACCAATAATCCTTTATGCGCTCACGAGCATTCCCCCAAGAGAAATTCTCAAGGTGCCATTTAATGACCCCATCGGCGAGCATCCCGCCTGCGAGCCCTGGGGTCCCTTCGTACGCCCTCAAAGTACACACATCCCCAGCTTCTGGGTTATTATAAATCTCCTGATACATAGGCATGAACTTCCCATAAAGTTCAGCTGGCCGGGCAATATTGACATCCTTTGTTCCACGAACAGCTATCGCCTTTAGGCGTTTATCGCCCATGACCGGGGCTACCCCTCGAGAAGCGCTATTATTAAAGTGTTCGATGGTAGCCAAAAGGACCCTGTTTTCACCGGCCAAGCCAATAGCAGCCACCTGGGCTTTGTCTTCGTTCAACTCTTGCTTGATAAGTTCCCCAGTCTCTAAAGCGCCTTTTCCCTGGAGATGACTAGCATCACGTATTTCTACTTTGTCATTGTTTATCCATAAATAGACCAGATTGGGGGACTTGCCACGAATGACTATTTTGTCGTAACCAGCATGCTTTAATTCCGGCCCAAAATATCCTCCAAATATTGAACTTTTATGCAAGTTATTCCTGGGCGTGATAGTGCTAACAATTGTACGATTGGCGCCAACAACAGGTGTAGCACATAAAAGACCGGCGCTGAATATCAGTAGATTATCTGGAGAAAAGGGTTCAACCTCAGGGGGAACCCTATCCCATAATATCTTTGCAGCCGTACCCTCACCTCCTAGGTGAAGTTCAGTTAATCGAGGATCAGTTGCGACCTTCTCAATGTTTCCCCGGGATAGATCAACTTCTAAATTATACCCTGTCTCTGCGTACCTCATTTTTTTCCCTTCTAAATTACCTGAATCTGTGTCATGCTTTTCGATAAACCATTAGTTGCAGGCGCTTAGCTGAAAACGGCCTTCACCAGTCTGGTGAGGGTCGAAGTTGCTTAAGTTATTTTTTCTCAAAACCTACGCCATGAGTTCAGGACCCTTAAGCCCATAATACTGAATCAAAAAACTACTCTTGGTATAAAAAAATTATCTACGATGTCAGGTACGATGTGGTTACAATGTAGCTATATTATAGCTACGTGTCAAGAAAAAAAGTGGTTTTTTTGTAAAAAGTATAAAACACCTAAATAAATTTCCGTAAATTAATAGACCCCCTTTTCTTGTTTGCTGATAGCCTTCTTCTTTTCTTTAAAGATATGCTCAATCCATTACTTTCTTTAGATTAATAAATTCACACCTGTCAAACCCCAGTGACTTAAAAAAGGACAAGAGGTCAACTGAGTCCCACTTAACGGATGTAAAAATATTTTTTATATTCATTTTCGTAAGTTCATCAAACACTCTCCTGGCCATCCTTTTTCCGATTCCACTTCCCATATATTTTGGCTCGACCCCAAAAAGCCCAATCCATGCACTTTTTTGCAGACCAAACGCACCATAGAGGATATATGTAATTATAAATCCTACCACCTTACCATCAAGCTCTGCCACAAAGCTAACCTTATTTTCTTTCTTTACCTCTTCCTTAACCATCTTATGATAATCTATTGCGTTAAGTTCCTTTGTAATTGCCCCATGAATTCGAAAAATATCATCTGAATCACGTACCTCTAAGTTTCTTATTATAAGGTTCTGCAATGTATTAAACTCCTCGAGTAAAAGTTCAATGACTAATCTGTTCTGATTATCTTGACATGCTTACCGACCCAATCAGGAGGAAGGTATACCCGGCCGCTATTACCGCTGAGTTTAACCTCTTTCTCAAGCATTTCCTCACCAAAGATCTCAAACTTCACCTTCTTTGGTGGTTCTTTCCTGTTAGCAATGTATTTCTCTTTGTTGTTCACCTATTATTCATCAATAGTTTAATGTAAAGAAAGGCCATATAATCACATAATCAATCATGGTGAAAAACCTGAATCACAAGGTTATTAACAAAATGTGATTACAATTTAGCTATATTGTGACTATGTTTTTCTGTTGTCAACAAAAAAATAATTTCTGTCAGTTAAGAATTAAAAGTGGACTGTTTTTTAAAGATTTAAAGTTTAAAAGTGGGCTTCTAAATAAAGAACTATCCGCATATCTCAAGATTGATGAAGTCATCCAGGGCTACCAACAAACGGCCATCCGTTAGCGGGCCTGGAATCATGCTCCACAACCTGGGCCACAGTTTGGCCCATGGGAGCTTGTTTGATGCCATGAAGGTATAGAATCGGCGTCGGTTTACGCTAATGCCGAAGAGGGTGTTCAAAGAGCGAAGAATGTTCGAAGAAATAGAGCTGGTAAAAGGAAGGATGAATGCCAAAAGGGCATAGACGAACCATTGGCTGCGTTGTCTCCCGAGGCTTGTGGACGAGTACTCGTTCTGAAGCGGTGTAAGGATATCTCTTAGAATAAACATTTGGGTTTCCTCCTTTTTCTGGTTGGATATGAAGAACTTATGTGTCTATATCTACCATGAAAAGGAGTTGGATTCAAGCGAAAAAGTGACGTAAGTGCCTGAAATGTTTGGCATTTAAATTACAAAAATTATCAAAATACATGCCAACTTTTTGCGTTGGGTGAAGAAAAGTTTCTCGAAATTTCACGGCCAGCTCTGAAAGAGTTCAAAAACGGTGAAACTTTAGTAAAGTTATTTTTTAATATCTTTACTCTCAGTCAGAACAATGAGCTACTCCATTTTATAATTTCAATATATAAAGTCTGATGCTACACTCCTGGTTGAAGAAACCAGGATTTGAATCGAGAAGGCCAATGAATCGGACTGCGCAGCCTTCGCCAGGCGAGCTTGGCCATGGTGAATTGCTGCTCATCGAGAACTATCTCGCCATATACCTCCTTATTGAGGGCCTCTACTATCAATCCTATCTCTCTTTTTAGTGTGGGAAATTGATGCCTCAGACGCACACCATACTCCGTGGGCGTCTCGCTTAGAAGATGAGGCAAACCGCTATGGCGCCCCCAGTTTAGAAGTGCATTGTAGAGCTGAACTGCACTTCTGTAGCCTTTTACCCTGCGAACTATTTTATTCCAGCAATGTATCAAACCTGACCATAGCTGCGAAGCCCACAATGAAATCAGGCTCCACTGGATTTGCCTCTTTTCGCTCTTAGTAGTTCGAGAGAAAAGCCACTTAAATAGGTACCACATACCCAGGCCACAAAGAATGAGTGCAATCAATACACCCAGGCCCAAGAAACCCCAGCTGAATATCTTTTCAAAAAGCTCCGTCCACCAGCTGCTCTCAGTCGAAGATACAAACTCCGCCTCATCGCTACCGGATAAAGGAGATGCCGTCTCAGGTCGACTTCGGCTATGCATAAAAAGGAACCGCAAAATAGCTACCAGGATAGGGCTTAATGGTGCGGCCGCACTTCTTAACACGCCATAGCCCATCTCGGCAGCTGTACTCAGGTAGGGCAAAAAAAGGAGTACCAGGCCCCCGCTAAAGGCAAGAACAACCACGGTAAAGGTCACAATTACCCCAATACCCTGGTAGCCTGAGAGAAAATCCCTCTGGGCACTGCTCTGATTCCGGGCCATGCCGATCGCCAACAGGCTAAATATAAAAAATGGAAACAGCAAAAGCTCAGGTGTGGAATCCTGTATATCAATCCCTCCCTTTACAAGTAAAAGAAATTTGGCTAACAAGAGACAAAAGAAGGCTGTCACTCCTAAATCAAAGCGGGTGCAAACGGTGAGGTAGGCAGCCGATCTGCGGGCTAAGGTCACTCCCCCTACCCAAAACAAGAGGGCAAAGAAAAGGATTATCACGAGGATAAACCACTGCAGGGGATCTTTCGGTTGCCTGAAGCAGGCCAATAGCCACCATTGGTCAAAAAAAGGATGAGACCCGTAGAAGAGCACATGCACGATTCTCGAGGTGGCCAGCAGAAGTCCGAACACCTGGAGGCCTAAAATCAGGATCACCCGCCAACCACTTCCCCGGACAACCAACGTAAGCAGGGCTGCCAGTGCAAATGTTCCGATTGCCTCTGGTAAGGGAAAGGGTCGATGCAGTATTGAGGCTATAATAAAGGTTGCCCATGCATAGAGCCAGCTCAGCTCCATGCCCGCGACAGCTAAAAACAAGAGGCTTCCTTTTCGGCTTTTCATTCCCTTTCCGTTCCTTTGATTCTGATCTCATCAAGGTTATAAACTTTACCCCGCACTTTATGCCCAATGTCTCCCAAGAGAGAGTGAGGCCGGTACACCACGAACACCATGGGTATTTTTCGATGCGAAAAGTACCCCTCTGTAACGAGTGCGGTCATATCTTCTTTGTATGAGAAGTGAACACAGCTCACGCCCCATGTCAGCTGGATCCCGCTGTGTAATGTATCTACGAGATCCACTTTTATTTTCATTCGCAACCTAGCTAAAACCTCCAGAATAGAGGGCAATTGCTGAGGATTTCTGGCTATCGGAAGAATCGTCGGGCCACCATCTACCACACCATTGGTCACGAACCCCACAGCGTAACCCTTATGATCAAATTGAACTGCCAAGGATGCCACTGCCTCAAGGGTGTGTTCGAAGCCCTCCGCCGCATTATTTTTTGCAAATTGGTCCACGTCAAGGATTAATAAGGCCTTTTCCTGCTCCGAAGGCTCAAAAATCTTTTCCTGGAGCCGGTTGTAGCGTGCGCTTGCCTTCCAGTGAATATATCTGGCGGGGCGCCAGTGTTGGTAATCCCTGGTGCCGAGTATATAAACGGGATCCTGTACAGGACTTTTCGCCCCTGGAACGTCGAAAAAATCCCGCCTTGGCAGGGAAACTGGTTTCAGCGGAACAAGCCGTGGATACACTATGATATGAAGGTCCTCTTGCTCTTCTCTTTCCCTAAGGAAGAAACCAAAAGGATCAGCCACTTTTATATGGGGTGGCCCTACTCGATGTATGCCTCTCCGTTGGGCGACCAATTTCCACCTGAAACGTGCCCTTTGGTACCACAACAGGCCACTTTCATTTGTGAATGTCGTATCCCCGGACGAGGGAGTCAGCGAGCCATCTACAGGTATCTTCATCTGGAGCCAGACTGGCAAGAACTTGGCATTTTCCACACGTATATATAAGGTGAGCATTTCATCTGGAAATACCTTCCCTTTGTCAATCATTGAATAGCATTTTATTC
>Ga0190359_1001122_pt1 | contig 17396 bp, 5 predicted proteins | sample 48721823_MG_FD_161269 | JGI IMG/M metagenome (GOLD analysis project Ga0190359, IMG submission 161269) | Hydrothermal vent microbial mat bacterial communities from Southern Trench, Guaymas Basin, Mexico - 4872-18-2-3_MG | ecosystem: Environmental > Aquatic > Marine > Hydrothermal vents > Microbial... | reverse complement strand
AATGGCCTCCTACTGTAAGAGGAATCTGTATTTTCCAATATGTAACATTATTATCACTCCCATAAGCAGCATCATTTGTTCTTACCGGAAGAGTAAAATCAGGAATTAATGTTGAGGTGTTAGAAAGATTTGTCATATTCTCATAGGATATACTTGTATTAATTGCATATCTTTGATAACCATGCGTGATATTACCAAATTCGCATATCATAGATAAATTTCCAACACCAGGAACAGATTCATTCGTGCCACCATAGCCTCTAACACTAATATTTATAGGCACATTTCCCCAGTTTGTCACATTAGCAGGAATATAACTAGAGGTTTCTGTAACAGAAAGGTTTCCATAGTCTATTTCATCTGGGGTATCAATTCCAAGGACTGTGTTTACTATAGCTGGACCAGACACATCAGAATCAGAAAATGTAAAGTTCCTCAAAGGATCTGTACTGCCACCACCTTGATCAGTAATAGTAAAATTACATTTCCATGTACCATTGTTTGCATAATATAAAACCCTAAATTGACAGGTACAAGATGCATTAGTCCCAGAAGCATCTGCCTGCACACATGGCGCACAAGAATCATTAAAATACCTATAATTATTATCTGGTTCTGGATTGTTCTCATAATTAACATCATATAATGTTGCATTAAGGGCTTTCACATCCTGCCACCCATTGTAATCCCATACATAAGCTGTGCAGTTAACAGTCACAAAACTACCAGCATTAAGCTCAATAGATGAAGGAGATATAAACACACTAGTTATATTCGGTTCTGTATTCCATACATAAACCCTAGCTAAGGTAGTATCATTTGTAATATTAGAGCCAATAACACTTATTGTCAACATCTCTACCCCTAAAAGTAAAAAACAAAGCATTACAAATACAATTAAAAACATCCAACCTAATGATGTCTCTTTTTTCATTTTCGCTAACATTTATCTTACACTTGCTTTACACTTACACTACATTACGCGCTTACATTCGGATTAACCTAGCTCAACATAAAAGTAATAGGCTGTTGAAGAGCTCCAGCCATCTAAACCTACCTCAGGAACAATCATCTGGAAATCATATGTTTGATTGTTATAACCAAATTGATCTTCCTCAACAATAGCAGCATACACTATGTTACCAAAATTACTATTATCATCAAGAGGAATTGTAGGACCACCATCATACAATAACACTTCCTCAAAATCATCAAGTAGGTCAGAACTTCCATTAATATTGAGGTTAATGGTTGGGCATGTGTTTTCATGAATCTTCACATTACCAACATAAAACTCGCTATTATCTGTGTCATTAAAGGTTGCAGAAATATTATCATAGGGCTTTGTATGATTTAGTGCCTTATTTTCCCAGTGAGTTGCATTAAAATACGAGCAATTAATATTGGTCCAATCAATATTTCCAGATGCCCTTGTTGCATAAACTTCTCCTGTTAAAGATGTGGTAATACTCCAATCATAAATTGAATAACCATCAGCATCTTCTAAAACAAGAGTTCCAGTAACATTTCCAACATAGGCTTTCCATCTTGAATTTTGTTGTTCACTATTAAGGTTTATGGTAAAGATAAATCCTCCTGATTTTTCTGGATAGTTAGTGTCATTACCAGTAAAATTAACTTTCATTCCAGGTTCTGGTGTTTTTGTTGTGTTACCTACAGGAGAAACGGTAGGGCCTACTGGAATACCATAAACAGAACAAATAAACATTACAAAAAAAGTTATAAAAATAGATAAAGCAACAATCTTTTTCGCATCTCTTTTGTTTATTTTTATTACCATCTCTTAACTCTCAGTTTTTTTTAATGATAAAATAAAAAAACTAAAAACAGTTGAAGCTTTATTCAAGTTCTACAAAAAAGTAATAAGGTGTTATTGTATCATCACCGTCATGCCCATTATCACCAACAATCATCTGGAAATCATGTGTTTTATTATCAAAGCCATATATATCTGTGTCATCAGAAGGGTTATCATTCTCTATTATTGTGGTAAAGATAATGCTTTGATTGTCTGTCAATAAAACCTCCACGAAGTCTATTCCAGCCTTGCTGTCATTCTGATATGTATCTGTTGCAGGACAGGTTCCTTGGGCGATAGTATGTGTTCCAACATAGAATGTAGGATGTGGTGTTGCTCCATCACTTAGGATTCCTGTTTCATTAAAGGTTTCATCAATACCATCAACATCCATTGGATGTAATCCCAACCATGTTTCTAACTTCGTTATATTTTCGCTATAATTTCCAGTCGCACCATCATTGCTATAATTAACACACCTTATATTATCCCATATGACAATACTACCATTAGAGGCATAGATTTCACCCTGTGGCTCAGCTAAAGCCCAGCTGTACATTGTCCAGTTGTTTGCATCATCCAAAGTTATAGTACCAGTAATATTTCCATAATAACCCTGCCAGGTTTGTGTTTGTGTTAATGATGTAATTAATAACTCTGTTACATTGCCTGCCTCTGCATCAATTCTTATAGAAGGCCAATTTGATGTATTAAACCTTGAGCTATTGAACCTTTTTATGTTCTGTGGTCCTGTTGGGTCAGTTGCTGTCGCATATACATAAGATGCCATCAACAAAAAAAGACCTGCAAGTACTAAAATAAGGCTAAATCCACTAAGGTTCTTTTTCATCCAAAACACCTCGCATTTGTTTTTAATTATTTAATTAACTAATTAACTTAATTATGAACTTTACAGTTCATAACGAGATGTCTAGAATTAAGCCTTTTTGCTAATTCTAGACATTTTCTCTATATTCTTCTCATTGATTACAATAGTCCCAAGTTTACCTCTTATCTTAACAAATCCATTACTAATAGACTCAAGAACCCCTCTTGCTATCTTAAACTGAGTACCATCCCTATACGGCGCTTTTACTTCCTTTCCAACGAACTCCTCAAATATGCTTCCTGTCATTTTACACTTACACTTGGCTTTATCTTCATAACAATTACTTTTTACTCGTCTAATATAAACATTATTAACTTAGTATGCTTTTTGATTTTTTTAGTATTTTGATATACTAATTAGTATACTAATATTTAAATTTTTCGATTAAACTGGACATTACCACAAAATAAAAAACAGATTATTTAGATTATTATAAAGAAAAAAAGAAATATAAAACAAGAAAATAGAAAAAAAAGAAAAACAACAATTATTATTGTGAAAAACTTATTATTTATATAGATAAAAACAAAAAACACTAGAAAAGAAATTAAATATTTGAAAAAACGCACTAAAAACCAAAAATTTACCAAAAAAATGAAATATAGTTAATATTAAAAATTTAAGAACGTAAAAAGTCCTCAAGCAAACTTATAAATTGTTCTCTTGACTTTGCAGATTCTAATTTATTAGCCAAATAATCGTTCTTAAACACATCTCTAACCCATCTACTAAAATCATTTTTTTCATTGTTAACATGAAAGCTAAAAGTTGCTTCATCAATATCCCTTAAAGCCAACAACAAACCCTTAATGTCCCTAACAATTCTCCCATTTTTCATTTTAAAATATTTATCAGCACCTATGCCAGAAAATCCCAGATAGACGCTCTCTAGAATAGCCAGCATTTCCTCCCTTGTTCTTGCACTGAATACTTTCTCCGCAAGCCCTATATCACCAATAACATCCCTCAACCAATTACTAAAATCATTTTTTTCATTGTTAACATGAAAGCTAAAAGTCGTTTCATCAATCACCTCTAAAACCTTTATGAGTTCGTACATACTTTTTATGGGAATACCATTTCTCAACCAAAATGCCTTATCTGGAGAAACCTCTCTATAAAACCTAAGTTGATTTAAAACTGTCTTAAGCTCTTTTGTTTTTGCTTTTATTTCCTTTTCCTTTTCCAAGAGCACCCGCATATCCTCTTCAAGAAATCTTTTCTGTGCTATCCATCTCTCCTCCAGTCTTTTTAATTGAGACAATGAATCCAATATATCTTGTTCAAGTTTTTCTCTAGTCTTAACCACAATCTTCTCCTGAGGATGAAAATACCAATATTCCTTCATTCTTTTTAATAAGTCTTGTCCAAGAATGCTTTCATTAACGCCCTTATCTTCTATCAAAGAAGTAAGCTCAGAAAAAAATCCTTTCTCATTCCTTTCCTCAGTCTTAGTAACAGATTTCTTTATAAGCCCTTTATCTCTTTTCTCAGGTAATTCTTCCTTTGTTTCAGCAGTCTTTTTTTCATTCTTTTTTTCCTCAGACTCTGGTTTCCCTTCAGATTTCTTAACTTCTTCCTCTGATGTTTTCTTAAACTCTTCAAAGAACTTATCCTCTTCTGGCAATTTTTCTTCTTCAAGAGGGGGCAATTCCTTAGGCTCTGTTTCTGCTTCAGGTTTTTCCTTCTTTTCTTCTTTTCCGCTATCTTCCTTAGGCGCTTCAGCAGTTACCTCCTTCTCCTCTGCCTTATTTTCTCCTGACTCTGACATGTCCTCTGCCAAAGGCGGCAATTCATCAGGCACTTCCCCAACATCATTAGAAGGCGTCTTCTTATCCCCTCCTTTTTTTAATAAACCTTTAATAAACTTCTTAACCATTCCCACAGCCCCTTTTTACCTATTTAATTTTATTGTGAGTTTTAAATATTTTTGTAATTATTTTTAAGTGAACCTAAAATACATGAATATAAAATGAGGGCGCCTAACCGCCCAACCAAAGGGCCAGTTAGGCGCAAATGTGATGAGCGTCCTGCTAATCCAATTCAACATATAATGTTACACTATCCTTGTTGTTGGGTTCCAGATAAGCCACAAGATTAGCCGGAACCCTTATCTCATAATCATAAACACCATAAGCCCCTTGTTTGTCTGGATTAATCTTAGTAACAAAAACAATATCCTCACTTCCATTGTACTCCCCATTAGTATCATCACTCATATCCCACAGTATTCCTGTGATAAAATTAGAGTTATTCGTACTGTTCACAATAGGAACATTAGTGATATTAGAACCAAAAACAAGGAAATTGTCTGTATTTCTTGCAAGACCATTATAAGCAAAAATAGAAGTTATAGAATCTGGAAGACCAGTAAGATTTAGGGCCTCATCAACTTCTGCAAAGTCATTTGTTGAGTTCTTACCACTTACATTTATACCTAGAGCCATTAGACTACCCCATTCAACATTGCTATCAGAATCAACAAAAAAGATATTTCCACTTATTTCAGTTTCATTAAACCACATAAATATAGAATGAGAAGAGGCACTAGCTAATAGAACATCAAAAGTAATATTGCCAAAATATACGTTATATGCTGGGATGAATATAGTTCTATTTGCTTGATTATTAGACTCATTTATCTCTCTTATAGAACCATTGGTCTCTAGAGGAGCATCAACAGCCACATGAATATTGTATACCCCTCGCTTTGCTGTCCAATCCACACCAACAGTTATGTTAGATGAAGAGTTTAATCCATCAATAGTTATATTCTCTCCAATCTGGTCTTTATTTTGTGGTTCTCCCTCAAAGAACTGCACTATAAAACTCTTAGTTATATTTTCACTTCCAATGTTATGTATAGTTGCATTAATTCTTATTGTTTCCCTATCTACAGGATTCTCATTAGAAAAAACTATATCAGAGGAAAATAAAGTCAAATCCTTATCACTAACATTAAAAAACCTGCTTTCAGAAGAACCTATATTCTTATTGGAGCTGTTATCTGTACAATTGATATAATACCAATAGCTTCCAATACCAAGGGAAAGATTAAAATTTTGTAAAGTATTTCTTTTAATATCAGAGTTATTAGCAACAACACTACCATTTATAATTAAAGAACAATTGGCTATCTCAGAATAGTCACTAACATTATAAAAGAAGCTTACATTATTTCCAACAAAGGTGTTGTTCTTAGGAGAAATAAGCGTAATAACAGGTGGGCTTGTATCTATTGTAGTAATATTATACACATAATCAATGTCCAAATGCTCAAAATTCTTAGTTTGATTAATGCACTCTGCTCTCACAGAAATATTAGATGAACCAATTCCAACAATAGTCACATTCCATCTTGTAACATTACTATCCCCAAGAGAAATATTCCCAAGTTTATGGACGGTGCTCTCATCAGAAGCTACAGCAAGAATAGAGCTATCTGAAAAAGCAATAGTAGCATTACAAGCAACTCCATCCTTTCCTCCGATTATTGTAATATTAGCTACTACACTAAAAAAATCAGGAGTGGTGTTAAACAAGCTATCATTAGAAGGGCTTAATATTGTAACATTAACCTCACTAGGTCTTGTTGTATTTAAAATAACATTGGCATAGGTTGTTGTAGCAGCTAATATAGTTGTATTAGTACCATAGTAAGTCTTGTTCCATGCTGTTACTACTATCGTATCCCCATCAGACCCATTTATAGTAGCGGAGTAAGAACCTTTTAAAGAAGGAACAGGGGGAGCATAAGTGTATGTCAAAACAAAATCACCACTTGCTGTATCATTTATAGTAACAGGGATTCCGTTTTCAACCCCACTACCATCAAGATTAAAGATTCTACCAATGACATTATGGGGTTCCGGTGGGTTTGTTTCGCCAAACGCGGGATCATTCTTTGTCAACCTAAAGCTATATTCCTCTCCAGGTATAACCCTCTTAAAAGCCTTCCATTCACCATAACACCTCTGCTCATAGAAATCCCACAAAGCACACTTATACAACATACTACCTTTTGCTTTTGCTATAACTGTTGCATCATAAAAGTCAAGTCTAGAAGGATCTATAGCATAAACCTCCACAACATCTTGATTATGAATCTTCTTTATTTTGCCTGTCGGACGGTCCAAACCTAACACAGAACCATCATCCAAAACTAGATTGCTAAATAATATTCTCTTAACAGGCATATCATCAACAAGAATTTCTATATCCTCACCTTTATTCTTTTTTCCAGTAACCCCTACAATCACAGAATCCAGCCTAAGCCTTCTTTCTTTTTTTTCAAGATGGTCTATTCTTCTTAAACTAAATCTTATTCTTTTATTTTTTGAATTCCTAACAATAATATTTTTAATAATACTAAAATCAAAACTAGTTGGATTAATTTGATTGTTATACTCAACAGTATCTTCCCCGAGAACATTAAAACTAAAAGAATCTATTACAACCTTGTCTGTTTTATTTATGACAAAAACAGAGTAACTTCCACTTTTCTGGGGCACAAACCTAACTATATTATCAAGAATATCAACAAACCTATAACTAGAATCCTCGGTCCTTATTTCCAAAGATATATCGCTACCAATATTCCCACTTAAGGTAATATTAACCATCTCTCCGAGGTAATAAACAGGTTCTAAGGACAGTAAAGAAGCTGCTGAACTAAAAAGAGGACAATTCAAAAAATTAAGGGTTAATAAACTAACAAAAAATACAAATTTAGTTTTATTTCTAGCTTTCATTTTAATTCCACATAAAACACAACAGAGTAGACATCTGCCTCTCTATATTTCTTAAGCTCTGCCGGAACCCTTATCTCATAATCATAAATACCATAAGCCCCTTGTTTGTCTGGATTAATCTTAGTAACAAAAACAATATCCTCACTTCCATTGTACTCTCCATTAGTATCATCACTCATATCCCACAGTATTCCTGTGATAAAATTAGAGTTATTCGTACTGTTCACAATAGGAACATTATCTATTTCTTTTCTAAATACAAAAAATGAAGTATTACCCTTCAAATTTCCATTATGAGTAAAGGTTCTATTAACAGAATCTACATACTTGCTTGTATTCAAGGCAGTATCTATTTCCTCAAAATCATCCATATCAAGTCCACCAGAAACATTCCTGCTTATAGCAGTCAAATTTGACCAATCTATAACACTATCATAATCAGCAACATAAACACTCCCAGAGGAAACATTTGTAACATACCACCTAAACACTGTCTTATTTGATAAATCTCTTATTAACAAATCCCCCAGACTTTCACCATAAACAATATGCCAAATAGAGATAGATATATTAACAGATGCGTTATTATTGCTTTCGTTTAATTCACTTACAGAATAATAAGGATCTAGTAAAACAGATATCTCATGATTACCTAGGCTTGCTATCCATGTGGTATTCACAATTCTGCTTGCTCCATAATCCAAGGAAGAAACAGTTACATTATCTATTAGGGTAGTCTTACCAGTGATTAAGTTCTTTTCAAAGAACTGAACAACAAAGTTATATGCAGGAATACCACCAAGATTATATACTGTGGCGTTTATAGTTACATTATCTCCTTCTGCAGGGCTTGTATTATTAAACATAATACCAGAGCTATTAATCGCTAAATCTGGAGCATTAACCTGGAAGGTTATAGTTATACTTGTATTCGTATTATTCACATAATCCCAGCAAGTTACATTCCAATAATGAGTCCCGAAATTCAAATCAAACACCGTGACATTTGTAAAGCTTCCATTAACAGCAGTTATATTACTAATATTAACTACGCCATCCAAAGTAAGATTACAAGTCATATTCTTAGCGAGATTATCCACTGCTGTCCAGTTAAAATTAACATCATCATAATTCAAAGCTGCTGAACCGTTAGGATGATTCAATGTAATAGAAGGTTCTGTTGTATCAACATACAGTATCTTCCCAGTATCATTAGTTCCAATGTTTCCTGTTTCATCAGAACAATTGATAGTCCAGTTATATGTACTATCTGCCAAATTATCTACACTGATATTATTCTCCTGCCCCACCACAATATTATTGTTTGTCTTATTAACAACTCCATTTAAAATTAGACTACAATTAACAATGTTTCCAGAATTGTCATTAGGGGTAAAAAAGAATGTTACATTATCTTTATTGGTCCAATACCCATTCTCAGGCCCACCTAAAAGAATAGATGGTGGTTCAGCAATACTAAAATTCCGTGTAATGCTTGTGTTTGTGTTATTTGCATTATCCCAACATGTTATATTCCAATAAAACAAGCCATCTGTAAGTCCACTCACATTATAGCTTGTATTGGTATTGTTCCATACCTCTATCACATTTGTATTATTAACAGTCCCGTTTATTATTATATTACACTCTAAAACATCATCCATATTATCGGAAGCAGTGAAATTAAACTGAACTGAGCTTAAAGGAGAAAGATGCCCATCTTCTGGTTTTAGCAACTTAATAGATGGCTCTGTCAAGTCAACATAAAAAGTCCTTTCTCCGGCTGTACCTGTATTGCCAGTAGGATCGGTACAATTAACCGTCCAGTTATATGCCCCTTCACCAATATTATATACTGTAAAATTATTCTGGCTATTATTATTTATGGTTGTGTTTGTTATATTAACTACACCATTAATTATAAGACTGCAATTAACCAGTCCAACATTATCAAACGGAATGTAATGGAAGGTTATATTGGTTGTATTAAACCACCTATTATCATCAGGAGATACCAAATCCACAGTAGGAGCAGTATCAACACTGAAACTCCTAGTTAATGAGGTATTGCTATTAGTAGCACTATCCCAACAAGTTACATTCCAATAATGGGTTCCATCATTAACACCTTCTACATTCACACTGGTTACACTCCCATTACGCGCCTCAATATTGCTCCTATTCAAAATACCATCTAAAGTAAGATTACAACTTAGATTATAATCCATATTATCTAAAGCTGTAAAATTAAATGTAACATTACTAGTATTAATGGGCGCACCATCATCTGGGGATGTTAGATTAACACTTGGCCTTGTTTTATCTACATTCAAGATATATGTGACACTACCCCCAATAAGACCTGTAGCATCCGTACAATTAACTGCCCAATAATATTTTCCTTCAGTAAGATTATACAGAGCAAAGCTATTCTGCTGATTATTGCTTATCGTATCATCAGTCTTATTTACTTTCCCGTTGATTATTAAACTACAATTTTCTATACTACTAACATCAGAAGGGGTGTAAACAAAAGTAATATTGCCTGTATTATCCCAACTATCATTAACTGGAGAATTCAAAGTTACTGAAGGTGGGCCCAAATCAACAGTAAAATACCATGTAGCAGAAGTATCCTCATTACCTGCTTCGTCACTACATTTAACATACCAATCGTGAATAGACTGAGTTAAACCACTAACAGTTGTACTAGTCATACTACCATTTGTTGCATTAACCTCCTTTCTCAATGTGCTGTCAATATATAATCTGCAAGTTAGATTCTTATCTATGTTATCAGTTACAGTGAAATTGAATTCAACATCCGAAGAATTAAGAATTTGAGTATTATAAGGTGAACTTAGATTAACAGAAGGATTCACAGTATCGATATGGATTATTTTTTCAGATACAGTACCTGTATTACCAGCCCAATCAGTACAATTAACCGTCCAGTTGTATGTACCATCATCAATACCATAAACAGTTATTGTATTCTCTGCATTATTCGTAATAGAATAACTTGTCTCATTAACCTTATTATCTATAATCACAGAACAATAATGAATTGAATTTGAATCATAAACACTAAAAGTGAAATCTACATCATTTGTATTAATCCATCCTTCAGGACTTATTAAACTTACATTCGGAGCAGTTAAATCCTTAGTTACATAAAACAACTTATGATTAAAGCCATCATTATAGTAAGTTTTAGATGCTAATGCCACAATAGAATAAGCCCCAGGTGTATGCATAGAGGTACTATAATTAAATGAATAGATACCATTACTAGTTGCACCTTCTGTTCTATTTGCCAATTTTTGTCCATTATGCTGCGTAATCTTAATTGGATTTTCTATATCCTCTTTTAAATCAAGGGCCCTTGTATAGGAAGTATTGGAGGAAAAAATCATCCAAACTGTTAAACTATATTTATCACCAGCAACTATATCTTCATCAGAATTAAGATTAAAACCAACACCATCAGATTGCTCCCCTGTCGGCAATCTTTGATCATCAAAAGAGATAATGCCCTTAGTATCCCCAAGACCATTGAGAGTGAAATTCTCAAGATAAAGATTAACAGAACCTAGGCTATAGTCAAGCTCAGAATACCAGTCAGTTTGATGAAATGAATCAAGCTCACTCATATCAGCAGAAACAGTATAGTAATCATGGGTATCATTATATGTCTCTGACTTCAGTATATTAATAAAGTTATTCCAAGATGAACTTCCTTCATCAAACAAATAAGCAAACCATATATTATTGAACAAGTAAACAGGATTAGTTTCTTCTGATGCAAAATCAGCATATAGCCTTGCCCTTACATAAATCTCGTCATCAACAAACCAGATGGTATAATTAATCTGGGCATTAGAATTTGATACGGAATTAATACTTCCATTGATTATTATACTAGATGCAACAAAACCAGATTCCACAACAGAAATGCTATCTGTAGTCAAATAATCATCATCACTTACAGCGATAGGAACTATACTGGAATTATCATTTGTCAGCCTATTATTGTTAATATGTATTGCAGAAATAGACCCTGCACCAGGATAATCTAAGTTTAGCTGATTAAGTATTCCATCCCCATCTATAAATTGTAAGACAAGAGACTCATTATCTTTTGAGATATTGACAAAATCAGCAGTTATAGACGATGAATCATACATTATACTCTTTGAAGAACCTACAAATGAAAAAGTAGGTTTATCATAACTAGGTAAGGGTTTATTTCCATTCTCTAAAATATCAAAATATATATAATAAACCCTTACTGTATTTTTTTCAGTAGTAGAATTAAGAATCCACATAACTGTCCCCATAGCATTATCATTTCCATCAAAATTAGAACTAGGCTTAAATTGAGATGGAATTTCAACTGAAACATTATTTGTCCATTCAACTATCCTGATTGAATTGTTATCCAAAGTAACATTAGTTAGATTTATATCATTAACAAGAATGTCTGTAAAGTTTATAGTATGCTCAATAAGTTTATTATATCTGCTCACATTAGTAGTATTAACATCAACTCTTACCCTGTAAGCAAATGAGGTGTTCCACCAGGGTACAGTAGCATTTCCTTTTATAATATCTATCTTAACACTTGTATCCAACATACTTCCACTTGAATTGGTTGTATTCACAGTTATCAAAGCAAATGTTCCCTGCTCATAAGAAGTTTGATCTGTTGTTATATTGACTACTATCGGCCTTGGCAAAAAGATAGTCATATTAAATACACTTGATGAACCAGTGTTGTGGTTAGAAGAATCATCAGTACAGTTAACACTCCAATTATAACTCCCATCCAGAAAACCACTAACATAGAAATATTGAGGTACATTCTCTTCAATTGATTTATTTGTTGCATTTATTTTATTATTTATAATCAATGAACAATTTGAAACATTAGAAGCAAAATCATCTACAACATATTCAAAAACAACTGAATCACTATTAACTATTGAATTATTCTCTGGATTTACCAGAGTTATGTCAGGAGGAACCATATCCATACCGATAGTAAGGTTCCTTATAATAGATGACCCAATGTTATGGTTAGAAGAATTATCAGTACAATTAACTTGCCATGTATAATTACCATTTGGAATACCATTCAGATAGAATCTCTGAGTTATTCCCTCTTGGATGGAAGAATTAGTCTGGTTTACACTACCATTAAAAATTAAAGAACAGTTCTCTACCCCAGAAGCAAAATCATTTACAACATATTCAAAGATAACATTCCCGTCAGGATCCTGGATATCATTTGGTGGGTTTATTAGGGTAATCTCTGGACCAACAACATCTGGTCCTACTACTAATATCCTTTTCTCAGAAGCACCGACAAAATTACTTTCAGAAAGGTCTGTACAATTAACACTCCACTCAATCGTAATATTATCAAAACCACTAATAACAAAGCTTAAAGTGGTATCTCTACTAACACTAGAATTAGTCTGATTAATAGTACCATTAATTATCAAAGAACAATTAGCAATAGGATTTTCATCAGTTACATTATAATAAAATGTCACATTATTGTCAAGGTCTTGGGTATAATTTTCAGGTGATATTAAACTAACTACAGGAGCAGTGGTATCAATAAGAACATTCAAATATCTCTTTTCAGACGCTCCGGTGTTTGAATACTCAGAACCGTCTGTACAATTAACACTCCAATTATAATTTCCTGTTGTTAGCCCACTAAGAGCAAAACTCTGAATTACTCCTTCCTCGATAGAATAATTAGTTTCCTGCACTATGCCATTAAGTATTAAAGAACAAGAAGTTACATTGGAGATAACATCAGTTACATTATAATAAAATACCCTATAACCATCTGTCTCTAATGTACCATTCTGAGGATCTATCAAATTTATGATGGGAGCTACTGTATCTATGGTAACATTCAAATTTCTTTTTTCAGATCCACCTATATTATGATTATCAGAGTCATCAGTACAATTAATATTCCAAACATATATTCCATCACCTAATCCACCCACAAAAAAGCTTTGAGTAACACCTTCCTCAACAGAGTTATTACTCTTTACTGGAGAATCATCAAGGTAAAGAGTACAATTAGAGATGCCATTCAATGCATCTGTAACACTATAATAGAAGGTTACGCTTCCATTAGTATCCAGCGCATTATCTGAGGGAGACACTAAGATGATAGATGGTGGAGACAAATCTATCGTCACTGTAAAATTCCATGTAGAGCTGTTTCCTGTATTATGATAAGAGCTATTATCAGTACAATTAATACTCCAATTATAGTCCCCATCAACCAACCCAGTAATAGTAAAGTTTTGGACTGCCCCTTCCTGAATAGATGTATTTGTTACATTTATTTTATTATTTATTATTAAAGAACAGTTTGACACTTCTGAACCATAATCATCTACCATATACTCAAATAATAGGTTGCCATCAGAATCCACTGTACCAGAAGAAGGACTTAACAAAGTTATATCTGGTGGTGTTGTATCTGTCCCAACAGAAAATATCCTTGTAGAGCTGTTTCCTGTATTCGGGATTAAAGCGGTATCAGTACAATTAATACTCCAAGAGTAATCACCAACACCCAAATCATATAAATCAAATTGCTGGATAAATCCTTCTTCTATCTCTGTATTCGTCTGATTAATTGTTCCATTTATAATAAGACTGCAATTCTTAATGTCAGATGCAAAATCAGTCACATTATAAGTAAAAGAAACATTTCCATCGGGGTCCTCAATCCCATCAGGTGGGCTAATCAAAGAGATAACTGGTGGCTCATTATCAGGACTTATCAAAAAGCCGTATGTAACCGAATAGTTGACATTCTTTCTATCAGAATCGTCAGTACACCTAACACTCCAGTTATAATTGCCATCAGGTAAATCTGTTAAATAAAAACTCTGATTCTGATTTTCCTGAACTGTACTATTTGTCTGGTTTACATTATTGTTTAATATCAGAGAACAATTTGCTATCCCTGAGACAGCATCAGTTACATTATAAACAAAAGTTACATTCGGGTCCACTAAATGGGAGCCGTTATCAGGAAAAATCAAAGTAACAATCGGCCCACCATAATCTAAGATTACATTAAATCCTCTTGTCTCTGAAACATTTGAATTATAATTAGAAGAATTATCATAACACTCAACAGCCCAAGTATAATAAGCATCTGTTAGGTTTGAAAGATTGAACCTCTGTGTAACACCCTGAACTACAGTATAATCAGTCTGGTTTATTTCTCCATTTATCAATAAACTACAATTCTCAATTCCATTATAATCATCTACTACACTATACTCAAAAATTACAAAACCATCTGTATCATTATAGCCATCAGATGGGTTCTCTAAAGTGATTGTCGGAGGACTAGTATCAACAGCAATTACAATATCCCTAATTTCAGAAGAACCAATATTGCTGTTAGGCGAATCATCTGTACAATTAACATTCCATTGATGATTTCCATTCGGAAGATTATACATCTTAAATTGCAATGTTTGTCCTTCTGTTACAGAATTATTAGTCTGGGCAATAGTACCATCCCATACAAACGAACAACTTGTCACTCCTGACAAGCTATCTGTTACATTATAATAGAATGTTACATTATTAGTAGAAACCTGCTCTCCATCATTAGGTAAAATCAAAGTAATATCTGGAGGAGTCATATCTACCCTAATCACAAAGGATGTAAGATTATATCCATCATTATAATCCGAACTTGATGCAACTGAAACTGCCCAGTAATTACCGGTTGAAAGATTAGAACTATCAAAGCTAAATGTAATTAATCCATCACTTCCTGTATCGCTCTGGTTTTCCAAGAGAGGGTCTTCCTCTTCACCAATTGAGCTTATAGTAGGTAAAGAAGAAACATACTTCCTTATGGGAATTGAACCAGCAACCTCAAATGAAATTGCACCGACAATCTCAGTTCTATGTTTCCTATCACTTTCTTTAGTTTCATCAACAAATGATGCCCAACTAGAACTTGTAGAATAACCTTCTGCCAGAACACTCCAAGCACCATCCCCCGCATCCTCTAACAACTTCTGTGTTACAATTACTTCAGGAGTTTTTGTATATCCCTGCTGTGTAAATGAAGTACTCCAGTAGTATGGATTATCTGCAAATCCCTTGACAACATCAGCAGAACGCTCAGCCGAATACCTAACTCCATTGGCTATTCCAGAAATACTATCATCTATACCAATCCAATGTATTGTTTCATCAACAACAAAATTCTGATCCCCAAGCTGTCCACTTAATAATCCCAAGTCCATACTTGTCGTATTTGGCGGATATTCCTTATCACCAACCGAAGCTACATAAGTCACAGCCCACAAGTTATTATTTTCTGTAACCCTTGTAGCCAATATAACTGGGTCACTATTAAATGAAACTGGAAAGTTTACAACCTCTGCATAGGTTGGACTGCCCCATCCAGAACTGCTAGAACCATCCTTGGTTGTATTTATCTTACCACCCTGGATAAGAGCAGAAGAGCCTAACAACAACCAACTACCTTCCTCCATAACTGCATAATGAACTTTCGTAATAGTATTTCCCGTTAAAGAACCACTTGGTCTGTCAGCCTTAACCTTGAAGCTATTAGAGGTTACATCCTTTATTATAACGCCAGCTGGATATGGTGGGGCATTTGGTCCAATACCATACTCCAAACTAGAGGTAACTATTGGACTTGAAAAACTATGAGTCAGGTTTATAGTCTTGTAATCCTCATCTACTACCGAGGTGTTGGCAAACTCTAGCCAACCCATTGTAGTAGTGATGTTACTTTCATTAGTAGCATCTGGATTGCCATAATACATATAAATTGTTTTAGTAGAAGATGCTGTCAAATTAAGTTTTACCCATATTAAAGTTGAATCTGAGTCACAGCCTGATTCTATCCAATAACTAAGTTTAGTATTCCCATCTATAAATCTTATATCAGAACAATTATTATTCATTTTACCCTGAGAGATTAGTACAGAGGTATTAACAGTTATATTAACCTGATATTCTTCTAAATCACTTCCTGTTTGCTCAGTGATGGTTATATTCTGTCTATAAGTCCAGCTACTATTCCACCAGTTTGTTGTATCATTTCCAAAAATAATGTTGGTGGTTACAGAAGCATTAATGGGATTACCAAATATATCAGTTATATTGGTAGCTATATAAGCTGTTTCTCCCATCTCATACGCGCCCTTATCAGTTTTTACATCTAATAAAATACTAGGCATCCTATTTACTGTAAAATTCCATGTAGAACTATTCCCTATATTATGATAAGAACTATTGTCTGTACAATTAACACTCCACAAGTAAAACCCATCTGCCATACCCTTCACAGTAAAGTTTTGTATTACTCCTTGAGGAACTGGCGAAGTAGTAGTGGTCTTGTTTATTGAACCGTTTATTATTAACGAGCAATTCAACACAGCCGACAGGTCATCTACTACAACATACTCAAACATCAAATCTCCATCAGAATCTGAATAATCGCTAGTTGGAGACACCAAGGTTACATTAGGAGCAACTGTATCAGGAGAAACATTTAAGAAATATATAAGGGAAGAACCAACATTCCCAGCATCATCACTACAATTAATATTCCATGTATAGGTTCCATTAGTCAAATTCTGCTGGAAATCTTGTGTTACATCTTCAGATATTGCAGAACTAGTTAAATTAACTGTTCCATTAATTATCAAGCTACAATTAGTAATCCTTAATAAAACATCACTTACATTATAGCTAAAGACTATATAACCATCCACATCCTGAGTATCATTTTCTGGTGCAACTAAATTAATAACTGGAGGCGTTCTATCAATTGTTATATTATAGTGAGTATCATTATTGCCTATATTTCCTAGGCTATCATTGGCATAAACCC
>Ga0190359_1001121_pt1 | contig 17407 bp, 8 predicted proteins | sample 48721823_MG_FD_161269 | JGI IMG/M metagenome (GOLD analysis project Ga0190359, IMG submission 161269) | Hydrothermal vent microbial mat bacterial communities from Southern Trench, Guaymas Basin, Mexico - 4872-18-2-3_MG | ecosystem: Environmental > Aquatic > Marine > Hydrothermal vents > Microbial... | reverse complement strand
AATGTCAAGTTCAATCAGGGCGCGCTTGTAGACCTTGAGTATGACGTCCAGCTTTTGCAGGTTATGTATGGCACTAACAATCCGTCATTGCGCACTCCCCGAATCCGTGAAGCGCTGAAAGTACTTTTCTCAATTGGCGTACTTCAGAAAGAAGAGGGAGTGCAGCTTGTGGCGGCGTATAATTTTCTGCGTATCCTTATCAATGGACTCCGTATGCTCAGGGGATCTGCCGAAGATTTATTCCTGCCACCGCAGGATTCGGATGAATTCGAGCATCTTGCCCGTCGTATGGGATATACCGAAAAGGATGGCCTTGCTGCATCGCAGCAGGTATATACCGAATTCGAAATGTATAGCGCCCAGATCCGGACATTTGTCGAGCGCCATTTTGGACGGGATTCTCTACCCGGTCCTCCCGGCGGGAATATCGCCGATATTATTCTTTCAGAATCGATTCCCCGGGATATTGCGAGCCGCATTCTTTCCAATGCCGGATTTAAAAATCCGAAAAGAGCGCTGACAAATATTCAGAAAATGACTTCCACAAAGGAGTCTCGGGATCTGTTCAGCCATCTGGCTGTACTTACTATTGATATGCTTCGTAATAAACCGGAACCGGATATGGCTTTTAATAACTGGCAACGTTTTACTGAGAGAATGGAAGCACCCAGGGAGCACTATCAGGAACTCCTTTCACAGCCAATGCGGTTAGATATCCTTTTGAGTATATTTTCATCCAGTCAATGGCTTGCAGACACACTTATCCTTAATCCCGATTTTTTCAATTGGATAACCACACCGGAGATTCTTCATAAAGAGCGTTCTCAGGCCGAAATTGAGAGTGAACTGCGCCAGATCGCAGTCTCATGTGATAATGATGGAGAGTGGCTTGATGAACTGCGGCGTTTCAGGAAACGGGAAATACTCCGTGTCGGAACCAGAGATATCTGCCTGCAGGTACCGATGCGGATTATCATGGCGGAACTTTCCACTCTTGCCGGAGGAATAGTACAGGTTACGCTTGAAGAAGCGTGGGAACAGGTTGCAATAGAACATGGTGTTTCTGAAGATGATGTTGATGTTTTATCTTCCTCGTTATGCATCATTGCATTTGGTAAACTTGGCGGAAATGAACTGAATTACAGTTCAGATATTGACCTGCTTGGGATTTACGATGTCCCCGACGCAGAAATCTGTTATGAACCTGCAGTGTTGAATATGATGTATTCACAGCTAATGGAAAAATTATGTAGTAATCTTTCCAACCATACCTCTGAAGGCTATGTATATCGTGTGGATATGAGGTTGCGACCCTATGGCCAATCCGGAACATTGGCGCTGTCGGTAAAAAAGCTGGTTGAATATTACCGGAAGACAGCAGCCCACTGGGAATTGCAGGCTCTTATAAAGATGCGTCCCATTGCCGGTAATCTTGTCATAGGACGCAACTTTAAATATGAAATAGCAGAGTTGCTTGCACAAGCATTTGATGAAAACACGGTAATAAAATCGATTGAACATATGCGATCGCTGGCTATTAAACAGTTATCCAGCCGGACAATACAAAAAATTGACATTAAAAACGGACGTGGCGGTATACGTGATATCGAGTTCCTTGTTCAGGGATTACAGATACTCAATGCCTGCGAAATGTCCGAGCTGATTAACAGCAATACCCTGGATGCCTTGCATCTGCTGGGGAAATCAGGTGTTCTGCCCTCCGAATGTGTTCAACGACTTGAACAGAATTATCTCTTCTTCAGAAGAATAGAACATTTCCTGCAATTACTCGAAGATCGACAGGTGCATACAATTCCCCAGGACAATAACGAAAGAACAGTCCTGGCAAAGCGGGTATTGGGTTCTGGGGCACAGTTGAAAGAGTTTGATAAGATGCTGGTTAAGGGATTAGAGGAAGTACGGTCCTATTATTCTCAGTTTTTAATGAGTAGATTAGAGAACAGATAACCTGGAGCAGTTTTTCGTTATTATATTGGAAAGTTAATACCGTCATGTCCGACTGGGCGGTTATCTGGAAGATTGGTAGCGGATGGATTATTCGTCACCCTTTCCGGGCCCCACTATGAGCATGTGGGAATGACGTATGAGACCGGTAAGACCTTAAAAAAACAGTTAGTTAATAGGATACTTCCCGTCAAAGCACGCGGAACAGAAGGTTCGCTTCTTCTTGGATACAACCGACAGAAGACCCTCAATGGAAAGATACCCCAGTGAATCAACGCCGAGGTACTCCCGGATTTTTTCAACACTTTTTTCAGAGGCAATGAATTTTTTTGTATCCGGCATGTCAATACCATAGTAGCAGGCACATTTGATTGGCGGTGAGGATATACGCAAATGTATCTCCTTCGGTTTTGCAGCGCGGATTAATCCGATAATTTTTTTCATGGTTGTCCCGCGCACAATAGAGTCGTCCACGATGACAATTTTCTTGTTTTTAATCACCCCTTTAACCGGATTGAACTTTATGCGCACACCAAAATCCCGTCCGGACTGTTCGGGAAGAATAAAAGTCCTGCCGACATAGTGGTTTCTGATAAGGCCGATATCAAACCGGATTTTTGACTCCTCGGAATATCCCAGAGCAGCAGTAGTGGATGAGTCGGGTACTCCGATAACCATATCCGCTTCAGAGGCCGGGTGCTCACGTGCAAGCTGTCGGCCGAGTTCACGCCGGATCTTATCGACATTCTCACCGAATACAAAACTGTCGGGCCGGGAGAAGTAGATAAACTCAAAAACGCAGTGGGCAGTTCTTTTTACCGGGCTGAATACCGGGACAGTGAATGATTCGACAGTATTTTTTTTAATACGGACCATTTCACCGGGATTGATCTCCCGTATGGTTTTTACTCCCAGCAAATCGAAGGCGCAGGTTTCGGAGGACATGAAATAGCTGCTGTTCAGCTTTCCAAGAAGAAGTGGCCGGACGCCATAAGGGTCCCGTGCACCATATAAAGTGTCTTTGGTAAGAAAGAGTATAGCATAGGCACCTTTTACATGTGAAAGTGCATCCAGAATCATCTCATCAATTATATGCCGTTTTGATTTGGCTATCAGGTGCATGATAACTTCTGTGTCCGTCGTTGTTGTAAAAATGGATCCCTCTTCCTCCATTTCATTGCGAACCAGCAATGCATTGGTAAGGTTCCCGTTATGCGCGCTTCCCAGTTGACCCGCCTTAAAATCGATAAGTACCGGCTGAGTATTTTTAAGACTTGATGAGCCGGTGGTAGAGTATCGGTTATGACCGATAGCATGCGGCCCCTTTAATTTATTCAGGATATCGGGGTGGCGAAAAACATGATTAACTAAGCCCATACCCGTATACCGGGTAAGTTTTTCGGTGTCCGAGACTACCATTCCCGAGCTTTCCTGACCGCGATGCTGTAATGCGTAAAGGCCCAGATAGGTCAGATTAGCTGCATCAGGATTGTTGTAAACACCAAAGACCCCGCACTCTTCATGGAATTTATCGTCAATATCATCAAACATATAGTGGAACACTCCGCTTAATGTATTGAAAAATATTTTTTTCAGGAAGGATAAAAATATCTTTTCAGGCGCGGTGAAACAATACCCAGTATCAGATATTTGTCTGATTATGAAGAGATAACATGCTTTGTATGTGCTATCGGTTAAGGTCGATACCTGTTGTATATATGGGTTAAATCTTTTCATCACTACTACTATTCTATCAGATTTTGCATAACAATATATTACCGGAATATTACCGGAGCTTTTTGACTGATTTTCTATGAATATATGTCGAAAATTATGTGATTATTTCAATTTGTGATGTATATTATAACCCGAAATAAAAACGGTTTTAACGACAAAAACGCAAAAAAAAAAAGATTTCTTCGGACTTCTTTTTTTTTACCTGGAAGTATCATTTTGGTGAAAGGTGAGTTTTTTTGAAGGGATTTTTAGTACTTGAAGACGGTACTGTCTACCGCGGGGAATCCTTTGGTGCGCCAGGAGAAGCATTGGGAGAGGTTGTATTCAACACCAGCCTGACCGGCTATCAGGAGATCCTTACCGACCCTTCCTATAAATCTCAGATTGTTACTATGACCTATCCTTTAATTGGCAACTATGGGGTCAATGAGGAGGATGTTGAGTCGTCCCGTATTAATGTTGAGGGTTTTGTGGTAAAGGAAGCGTGTAGATATCCATCCAATTATGCTTCGACAAAGTCACTGGGTAATTACCTTCAGGAGAATGATATTATAGGTATTGAGGGTATTGATACCCGTGCATTGACCCGGCATATCCGCCTCGCCGGTGCCATGAAAGCCGTCATTTTCGCGAGCGAAAATGAGCCGGATGTCGGTGAACTGGTACAGAAGGCAAAAGAGTGGCAAGGCCTGGTTGGTGTTGATTCGGTAAAGCATGTAACCTGTACTGAAAAATACCGGTTCAACGGTACACCGGGGCGTGATTCCGGAGGTGAAGATACCTATAGGGTTGTTGCGTTGGATTTTGGAATCAAAAATAACATTCTCCGTATATTACGCAGACTGGGATGCAAAGTAATTGTGGTTCCCGCCACCGTCACTGCAGCAGAGATTACGGCAGAGAATCCCGATGGGGTCTTTCTGTCCAACGGCCCGGGTGATCCGGCTGCAGTTACCTATGCGGTTGACACTATCAGAGAGCTTATAGGAACGGTGCCGCTATTCGGGATCTGTCTTGGTCATCAGCTCGTGACTCTTGCACTGGGCGGTACAACATACAAACTGAAGTTTGGTCATCATGGTGGAAACCATCCGGTGCGAAATGAGCAGACGGGCGTAATTGAAATTACCGCCCAGAATCACGGTTTCTGTGCTGACATCGAGAGTGTGAAACAATGCGGAGCAGAAATAACCCACATTAATCTCAATGACAACACCTGTGAGGGGCTTGCTGATTATTCACGGAATGTATTCTCAGTGCAGTATCATCCGGAGGCATCACCCGGTCCGCATGACTCGGGATATCTGTTTCAGCAGTTTATTGCAATGATGGCGAGTAATAAAAAGTAGTGAACCGAAAATAACCGGTTACAGGGAATAAACAGGGGAAAATGGAATACCTGACAAGAGGAAAGAAAAAGGTATATGCCAAAGAGAAATGATATTCACAAGATTCTGATTATCGGTAGCGGTCCTATTGTTATCGGTCAGGCCTGTGAGTTTGATTATTCAGGCACACAGGCGTGTAAGGCATTGAAGGAAGAGGGATACGAGGTTATACTGGTAAATTCCAATCCCGCCACGATTATGACTGATCCCGATATGGCTGATAAGACCTATATCGAGCCGATAACGATCGAGATTGTCGAGAAGATAATCGAGCGTGAGCAGCCTGATGCACTGCTGCCCACCATGGGCGGACAGACCGGTTTGAATACCGCTATGGAGCTGGCTGAAAACGGTATTCTCTCAAGGTACAATGTGCAGCTTATCGGTGCGGATCAGGAAGCGATAAAGCGTGCTGAGGATCGCAGTGAGTTTAAGGCGGCCATGAAACGGATCGGTCTTGATCTCCCGAGAAGTGAATTCGCCTATAATGTGGAAGAAGCATGGGAAATTGCGCGTAAGATCGGATTTCCCATAATTGTACGCCCCAGTTTTACTCTTGGTGGAACGGGCGGTGGTATCGCCCGCAATGAACAGGAGTTTGAACGAACGGCCAAGCAGGGCCTGCATTACAGCCGTATCAATGAGATACTTCTGGAAGAGTCGGTTATTGGGTGGAAAGAATTTGAGCTGGAGATTATGCGTGATAAAAAAGATAATGTGGTTATAATTTGCTCTATTGAGAATCTCGATCCCATGGGTATTCACACCGGTGACAGTATAACCGTAGCTCCGGCCCAGACATTGAGTGATCGCCAATATCAGCAGATGCGTGATGCGTCGATAGCCATTATCCGTGAAATCGGGGTGGAAACCGGCGGCTCGAATATTCAGTTCGCGGTACATCCGGAAACCGGCCGGATGGTGGTTATTGAAATGAATCCCCGGGTCAGCAGGAGCTCCGCACTGGCAAGTAAAGCCACCGGATTTCCTATTGCAAAGTTTGCCGCAAAACTTGCCGTGGGATATACCCTTGATGAGATTCGTAACGACATTACCCGCGAAACACCGGCGTCATTTGAACCGACCATTGACTATTGTGTGGTGAAAATACCACGTTTCACTTTTGAGAAGTTTCCCGATGCCGATTCCAGCCTGGGAGTACAGATGAAAGCGGTCGGGGAGACCATGGCAATCGGACGGACATTTAAAGAATCCCTGCAGAAGGGATTGCGGGGTCTCGAAATAGGCCGGGTCGGATTTGAAAGTATAAAATACCGACATTTGGATAAAGCGACTGTCTTTCAACTCCTGAAGGAATTACGCTACGATCGGGTGTTTCTCGTGCGAAGGGCACTGGAGTTCGGCAAGACTGTGGAAGAAATAGCCACCTGCACCGGTCTCGACCCCTGGTTTATTAACAACATGAAAGATATTGTCGACTTTGAGGAGCAGATTACCCGGGATATCCTTCATACAGATACTGAGACGCAGAAAACTTTTTTTAAAAAAGCCAAGGAATGGGGCTTTTCCGATGCTTATCTGGGAGCGTTGCTTGAATCTGATGAATTGTCAATACGAAAACTCCGTAAAGAGCTTGGTGTAACAGCGGTCTATAAATTGGTTGATACCTGCGCCGCTGAGTTTGAGGCCTATACGCCCTATTACTACTCAACCTATGAATCCGAAAATGAGAGCACGGTTTCCGACAGAAAGAAGATAGTTATTCTCGGCGGCGGTCCCAACAGAATCGGTCAGGGAATCGAGTTCGACTATTGCTGCTGCCAGGCATCCTTTGCTCTGAAGGAGCTGGGGTATGAATCTATCATGGTGAACTCCAATCCCGAGACGGTAAGTACCGATTATGACACCTCGGATAAACTCTATTTTGAGCCGCTTACCTTTGAGGATGTCATGAATATTATTGACACTGAAAAACCCTCCGGTATAATTGTGCAGTTTGGCGGTCAGACACCTTTGAATCTTGCCCGTCGTCTGGTTGATCAGGGAGCGCCTGTTATCGGCACCAGTGTTGATTCCATTGAGCGTGCCGAGGATCGGGATGAGTTCGCGGCAATGATACAGAAACTCGAACTGCAGCAACCACCCAACGGTATGGCTGAAACACCGGAGGAAGCTGCAGATATTGCAAACCGGATCGGCTATCCGATACTTATCCGTCCATCCTTTGTGCTGGGCGGCCGCGGCATGCGAATTGTTTACGAAGAGAGTGAGCTGCAGGAATTTATAGCCGAAGCAAAGGAAGCCGGCGAGGATCGTCCGGTCCTTATCGATAAGTTTGTCGGCGACGCTATTGAAGTGGATGTTGACGCGGTATCGGACGGTATTGACTCCATGATATGCGGTATCATGGAGCATATTGAGGAAGCGGGGATACATTCGGGTGACAGCGCGTGTGTACTCCCGCCGCATACCCTGTCAACACAGATAGTAGATGAGATTCGGCGTATTACCAAAGCTATCGCCAAAGAGCTCAGCGTGGTAGGTTTATTAAACATTCAATACGCAATCCATGAGGAAAGCATCTATGTGCTTGAAGTAAATCCGCGCGCATCACGTACCGTCCCCTTTGTCAGTAAAGCCACCGGGGTGCCCTGGGCTAAAGTTGCCGCCAAGGTAATGACCGGTATTCCTCTCAGTGAAATTGAGGAAGCAGTTGAGCGGGAGATTGAATACTTTGCAGTAAAGGAATCGGTTTTGCCCTTTAATAAGTTTCCAGGTGCTGATACCATGCTCGGGCCGGAAATGAAATCAACCGGTGAGGTCATGGGGCTTGACAGGAATTTCGGACTTGCCTACGGCAAATCGCAGGAAGCTGCTTATAATCCGCTGCCGCGTCACGGAAAAGTGTTTGTCAGCGTCAGAAACAGTATGCGCCGAAATATCATTTTCATGGTGAAGAAGCTTGCCGATCTCGGTTTCCAGATTTTAGCCACGGAAGGTACCGCCAAGGTGCTGCGAAGCAGCGGGGTGAATGCAAAACGGGTATATAAAATCGGTGAGGGAAAACCGGATGTACTTGATTTACTGAAAGCAAATGCCGTTGATCTGGTTATCAATGTGCCTGCGGGCCGTAAAGCTCTCATTGATTCCAAACCGATACGCAGCGCTGCCGTGTCACAGAACATTCCCTATATTACCACCCTGCAGGGTGCCCAGGCCGCAATCAGCGGCATGGATTCGCTCGAAAATACCGGCTTCTCAGTAAAGTCAATTCAGGAATATTGTGCGGTCGATCACAGTAAAAAGAATATGACTGAGGATTTTACCGTACGAAAAAAATTGTTCAGCTGAGTGCCGTTACTGCTCGAATATACTATTTTCATTACTCATTCATCCCTGTTTGGGATGGGTTTTTTACTTTTCCTTTACTGTCACATTAGAAAATCATGTATTGCATAGACCAGGAAATATGTACCTTCTGTGCCGGCTGTTCGGCTCTCTGTCCCGCTATGGCGATTGTTATATATGACAGTGAGAGTCGGATAACCGAGTTATGCATTGATTGTGGGAGGTGCGAGCGTTTTTGCCCGGTTGGTGCGATTTGTAAAGAGGAAAATGTCGATTACGAATGAAAAGACGCGCACGAGCACGAATGAACATACATAGGATTTCTCAAGGTATCATAAAACGATAATGACTGATAACTATGACATCATCATAATCGGCGCCGGCATCGCAGGATTATACTGCGGAATCAGACTCGCCGAGGCAGGCAGGTCAGTCTGTATTATCGATCGTAAAAAGGAAATCGGGCTACCGGTTCGTTGTGGGGAAGCTACGGGTAACCGGAAAGAGCTGTCGCGGTTTATTGATATTGATGAGTCCTGGATTGCCCGTGATTTTCATGGTCTGGCAGTCCATTTCAACGGAAAAAAGAGCCTTGCCAAGGACATTCCCGAGTGTGGTGTTATGCTGTACCGGGATCGCTTTGAGCGGGCTCTTAGCGAGAAGGCACGTGAGAAGGGCGCGCAGATACGGCTCAATACCAACGCTGAGGGTCTGATGTATAATCAGGAGGATTGTAATGGTGTCGTTCTTGACTCCGGAGAAGAAATCGTCGGTACAGTAATTATTGGAGCCGATGGCGTCGAAAGTAAAATCGGCCGTCTTGCCGGTATCACTGAAGTCTTAGCCTTACGGGACGCTTTTTCGAGTCTGCAGTATCGTATTGAAAGTGATTTCTGCAATGATGAGTATCTTCACTTTTTTATCGGTTCCCTAGTTATTCCCGGAGGGTATATATGGGTATTTCCCAAATCGGATTCCGAGATCAACATCGGGGCAGGTTTGTACCGTGGTAACACCGGTCTTCACGGAGTCAGGCACCTGCTGGACAGGTTCATTGCGGAACAGATACCCCGGGCACAGAAACGCAATCTGATAACCGGTTGTGTCCCTTTGGCAGTCTGTCCTGCAATTCTGGCAAAGGATAATGTAGTTGTGGTCGGTGATGCCGCCCGGCAGGTGAATCCTCTTACTGCCGGTGGTATTATGAATGCGCTGGAAGCGGCTGATCTGGCGGTAGGGGCAATCCTGAATAATAAACCCGCTGTGGATACCGGCCGGATTAACCGTGAGTACTCGCGGGTGTGGCGTAAAACACAACGCAGGTACCAGAAAATGTTCTATCTCTGCAAAGAGATGTTTCTTGACTGCTCGGATAAAGATATAAATCTGCTGCTGCAAAAAGTAGAGAAATTCTATACGAAAGCAGATCGTTCCACCCCATTTACTTTCCCTCTTATCACCTTTCTTCGGATAGCCATACTTTTCCTGCCAAAGATGATAAAGCATCTGAGGGTGCTTTTCAGATAACCGTGAATTAGATTTATAAGAGGGAGTTATAAATATGAACCGTAAAACGGTATTACTCTGTCTCTGCGTGTGTACCGGATATCTTTCCGCTATCGGTCAAGTTTCAGAGCCGCAGTTGCGTATGACTCTTCCTGCAAGCTGGGATGAAAACTGGTTCGGCTCTCCCGCAGTGTATGATCTTGATGGTGACGGTGACATGGAGATTATTGCCGGTCGCCACAGTGTGCTCTATGTCTGGGATGCAACCGGTACGTTGTTGTGGCGCGCACCGGTAGGGGAGAACAGTACTTCAACCAACGACCATGGAAAATCGCGCCAGTATGCAGCGCCGGTTGTCGGTGATCTTGACGGTGACGGTAACGGTGAGATTGCTGTATGCTACGCCGATTCAGTTTCAGTGTATGACCATGCAGGTATTCATCTTCCCGGCTGGCCGCAGAACTTTCCCGGTTCTACAAATGAAATACGTGCAATTGCAGGTTCGGATCTGGATCGCAACGGCACTGTGGAGATATTGGTAATTAAAACATCTGAAGCTCCGGTAACTGTTGTATGGGATATTCAGGGTAAGGTTATTACCGGCTGGCCACAGGTGGTCGGGTATGAGGACTGCGAAAATTTCGGTGGCTACAACCAGAATATCGGTGCTGCAGATCTTGACGGTGACTCCATTCCCGAAATAATCAGCTCCTATGATATGTGCTATATCGGCATTATGCGGCCCAATGGCGCACCCGTTGAATCCCATTCCATGTTTTTTCCTGCAGGTCCCTGGGTATGCAGTGTTCCCATGTTTCACGACATTGATTTGGCAAAGCAGGGGTGGGGGCCTAATATGGAAGATCGGGACGAATTTACCGATTCACCTCCCAGCTTCGGCGATATTGACGGCGACGGTATACTCGAACTGGTTCTCTATTCCGACCACGAGCTGGCCGGTGAATATATCAATCGCGGAAACTGCCTGTGGGTGTTCAACGCCGACCTTACCCGCGTTCCTGGATTTGAGACACCAATTTGTTCCGGTATGCCGCTCTTTACCGAGTGGCAGAACAATATCGTCCAGGTCGCACCCGCTGTTGCTGTCGCAAATATTACCGGTGATAGCCGTCCCGAAATAGTCACCCCATCCTACGATGGGATCATGCGTTGCTTCTCGCCCGATGGTGATTCCATGTGGGCCTACTCCTTTGATGTTCCAGGCGATCCTTTTATCGGTGCCAGCGGTCCGGTTATCGGAGACCTCAATAATGATAATATTCCGGAGGTCATCTTTACTACCTACTCAATCGACCAGGATAAATCGCACCTTATTATTCTTGATAATACCGGCGCAGAGCTGCATAAGGTTGCCATCTCAAAGCGGGGCAGCATGAGCCCGCCGACTCTCGCGGATGTTGACGGGGATAAGCAGGTTGAAATAGTCCTGTCGCTTAAAGATGTCCTTGGTGGAGGGGATGGTGGCGTGCAAATCTGGGATGTAGCATCTGCAAAAGATAATCTGCTTCCCTGGCCTACCGGACGGGGGAACAATTTACGGAATGGACTGCCCGCCAATATTGGAGTGAATACAGGTATTAAACACTTTTCAGGGCATAAAAAAGGCTTTATACTTCCAGTACATACTCAAGTGCAGGTGTTTAATGTCAAAGGTCAGATAATCTATAGTAAATTAATGCAGGGTAAGGAAGAGCTTGGTGTGATTTTAAGTGATATTGAATTGCTTCCGGGGGTGTTTGTGGTTTCTGTGCTTTTGAATAAAAAGCACTTATATAATAAGATTATCTATTTCAAATGATATTATGGCTTTTCATATAGAAATTAAATAATTAAACTAGATTTGATAAGAAAAGAGATACTATACCTATTCCTTATAAAAAAGTGAGCAATTCGTTAAAGGAGGTGCCCTATGCCTTTGAAATTAACAGCATGCTTTCCATTGTTACTAACCGTTATTTTAATTCTCACCTGTGCGCTTAATGATACATTTGTCAGTTTAAATGAAGCAGAGCAGATAGTAATAAAAGTAATATGTAATTTAAGTACCTCGGGAAAAAAGATATATAAACTGCCCGATGTATTACAAGCTGGAGATATCGTTAAAGCGGCGGATTCTACAAAATATAGAGTTGAGAGAGAATGTTGGTTTTTTTATCTGGATGATATCCCTGAGGCAAAATTTGCACATCCGGTTCGATATGTATTCGTATATTGTGATAACGGTGGATTTGAAATTATCAAAGAATCATGGTGGCCTCATTTGCTTGACTCAATGGTTGAAATTGCCAGTGGAGTTACTTATAAGCAAGAAAAATAAAAAGATTATAGGTATTACTAATTACTAATTAAAAGATTATTACTCACAAACTAAAAACCTTACTGTTTTGCCTAAATTCTCAGTTCTCATATTGCAGAGATAAGTTCCCGCCGAAAGATTGTTTTTATCTTTTAATGAAACAGTATGATGCCCTGCAGTAATCGGGCCGTTGAAAAGCTGCCGTATCAGTTTCCCCTGAACAGAATACAATTGTAACGTAACATCCGGATTGGTGTTATCCGGCACCGTAAAATGGATACGGGAGTTTGCATAGTAAACGTTGAATGATTCCACCGGTATTGCGTTGGTTATTACCGGTGTTATCTCAGAGCGTATCTCGAAATCATCGATTGCGATGTCGCTGCACCAGTTTGCACCGGTAATAGCTCTGATCCTGAAACCAACCCGATCACCCACATAATCGACCAGGCTCTGCTTGACTTCAAACCATTGGTTGCCCTGGTCACCGTTGATATGGACCACATCATTGAACCACTCGCCGTCAACATTGACATCGATAAACAGTGCTCCCATGGAGTCAAGGGCGCTGTACATATGCGCCCAGAAAACCAGCATGGGATCCGGAAAATTTGAGATGTCGTATTTAGCGGTAAGAATTGATGCCTCTTTGCCGGGACTGTGGCCGTCACCGTTGGCGTTTACATAGAAGTACCAGTCATTGCCCGTGGTATGATCACCCTCCGGGCCTGTCTGGTCCGGATCATGGCCAACACCGTTATTTGATGGTGTCGGGCCTGAGATAAGGTTCCAGTCAAGGTCATCGCCTTTATGCTGAACCCAGCCTGCGGGCAAACCGATAAAATCATCGAAATTCTGAGTAAACGGCAGGTCGGTAATGACAACACCTTCAATGACACTGAACTGCGCACTTTCATCAACCACCGTGTCGTAATCGATGCTGGTGATTTTTATACAGTAGTCATTGCCCAGGTCGAGATCATTGGCTATTTCTACATATTCTCTTCCGTCATTTTCAGTGGAGGCAACCAGTGTTTTTACTTCAGCACCACCTTTATACAAATCAATTTTAACGTTACCGTCAACATTACTCTGCCACTTTGTCAGGTTAAAGGAGCCGCGATCCCATCGTGCACCGTTGCCCGGCAGGGAAACATCCATGTACAACGCGTTGGTGCCGGCAAAATAGTGTGGTGGCCCGGAAGGATCGCCGGACCAGCCGTACGCGTAGTATCCCACCTCCGCTTCAGCCTCAGTAAAGGCCTGGTTCAGCTCTTTTTCTTCCTGTATAGCTTTCCTGATAAAGGCCTTGAACACATTTTCCGACACGACCACCTTAAGGTTCTGATCGCCACCGGCAAAAAAGTAGGTGCCCTCAGACATCATGGTAGGCTCAAAGGGATTGTTATGCACAAGACAGGAGTTGAAAATCATGATACGGCCACGTATATAGGGGCCGAGATTCTGGAAATCGGTAGAGGTAAGGCTGCCGCCGGAAAGCATGATAAGCTGCGTGTTACCGTGTCCGACCCGCCCCCAGATTTTCAGCCTGGGGCAGGAGAGATAATTTTTAATTGTAGTTGGATTCTCATCGCCGTAAAACAGCGTTTTGGTTTTTAGACCGTAACCTTCAGCGATCTGTCCAGCGTATTCAATAGCGGGCTTTGCCGACTGAAATTCCGTTATACAGGTGGAAAACAACGCAACAATATCCGGATCCGGACACGTGTAACATTCCACGGTATGATCCGTTTCCTCCACATAGTCCTCTATAACTGCCACAACCTTTGCATTGTCAAGCTCCAGGCGGTAACAGAGACCGAGGTAAATATCCGATCGGAAAAGATACACCACAAGATACTCCTCGATACCCCGTGCATCGGTGTATACGTATACATCTGCTTTATAGTAAGGATAAGTGCTGTTTTGCAGTTCCAATGCGTCAGTAACCAGGTTCTGAATTTTTTCAGTGGCTATACGCTGCTGTGCGTCATTTTTGTAGGTAATGGTAAAGGTTAATTCCTCCCCTGAAAGAATAAGAAAGAGGAGACAAAGAAAAAAAACGCCTTTATGTATGAATACATGGCGCGATTCAATTTCCCCGAGTATGTAGTCCGGTTCCTATTTAACAATTGTAAACGCCTTTTCTGCGCTTTCAGTTCCACCCTGATCCTTTATTACAGCTATATAGGTACCTTCATTGACTTTCTGACCGTGTGAAGTGATTAAATGCCAGACACGTGCCTCAGGCGACTGATATATAAGCTTTCCCAGGGGATTGAATATGGAGAGTGTCCAAATCGGAGATTCACCAGGTGTATTAAAAAATACCCTGTCCGAGGTTATCAGGACAGTAAAACCGTTAGTGGTAGACGATGGATTATTGGACATATCTGTCACGCCGAACTTCAGATAGTAGGGTGATGAGCCGTCACCGGTCCAGCCCCAGGCATTGGGATAAGTTTTTGTGGCCTGCTGCATTGCTTTGCTCAATTCCATCTGCTGCTTTACTGCATAATTGAAAAACGAGGAAAAGACTTCCTCCTTACCTCCCGAGAGGCTTATGTCCCCTCCTGCGAAGAAGTAAGCCCCTGCAGCCATCATGGCCGGTTCAAAAGGATCATTGTGGCATTTGCAGGAGTTGAAAATAAAGGTTTTTCCTTTTATATCGTCCGCCATACCGGCCAACTCACTTGCCGTCAGTTTGCCCTGGTAGTCATTGAATGTTATGCCGTTTGTTGTACCATGCCCGATTCGGCCCCACACCTTGAGATTTTTACATGCGAGCCAGTTGAGCATGGTCTGTTTTGTCTCACGGTGGCCAATAACGAGCTCTGATTTTATTCCCTCGGCGATAAGCATATTATATGTTCCCCAGCCGTGCTGGATAGCGCCGGGAAACAACGCATCTTCTATATAGGAAATAACTGCTTCAATCTCGGGATTGGGACAGGTACCGCACAGTTCTTCCTCACGGCTCTCCTCAACATAGTCAGGGGTTACCCTGACAATCTCATTGCCCTTATAGTCAAGGCGATATACAGTCGCCTCATAGCAATCCGATCGGAACAGGGTGACGACGAAATAGTCTCCCCTGTAGACCTTTACCGTTGCCTGAAAATAGGGGGCGTGTTCTTCATTGAGACCAAGGGTATAACTTACCATCTCCGTGATGGTATTTTCAGACATCCTCGGCGCATCGTCCGTATAGATAATGTCATAATTGATTTCAGCGGATGCACACACGAACAGGATAGCTGCTGCAAGTATGCTTTTAATACACAGTTCCATAATGCACCTCTCTCTCTCCCTCTTGTATTGTTTATACGGATTTTTTGTTTTGCCGTATATACACATGATTATTTTTGAATTATAACGGTTATCGATTTATAATATTTTCCACTTTTCATCCGGCATATATAGGTACCTGCCGCAAGGCTGTTATCATCTTTCTGTAATGCGATACTATATGTTCCTGTCTGTGCGGGACCGTCAGCCAGTGTGCGGACCAGTTGTCCCTGCGTTGAATAGAGACTGATCGTCAGATGATCATTTCCGCATTCAGGTAAACAGTATACAATATTGGAATTTTTATAGAAAAGGCCGTATGCTGTAACCGGTTCCTGGTGCGCGGTAATCGAAGTGGGAGCTTCCCCGACTCTGAAATCATCGAAAGCAATATCACTGCACCAGCTGGATCCGGTTTTACCGCGGAGGCGGAATCCTACATTGCTGCTGTTGAAGTCTTTAAGGTTCTTCGTTACTTCAAACCACTTGTCACCCTGATCGCCGCTGATATGCACCACGTCGTTTGTCCACTGGCCGTCCACACAAACATCGACATACAGATCGCCCATTTCATCATTTGCACTGAACATGTGTGCCCAGAACCTCAACTCCGGAGAGGTGAGACCGGTCAGGTTGAATTTGGGCGTTATCAATGAAGCCTCTTTTTGCGGGCTGTTGCTCCCTGAAGCTTCGACATAGAAATAGTAAGCACTGCCGGTGGTGTGATCACTTTCCGGGCCTGTTTTATCGGGGTCGCAGTCAACACCTTTTCTTGATGGTGTCGCGCCGGTAATAAGTATCCAGTCAATATCATCATCCTTCGCCTGTACCCAGCCCTTGGGCAGACCCAGCACCTCGTCGCAATTCATGTCGTAGGGGAAGACAGTGACAACTTCACCGCCGGTAACACTGAAATTCTTGCTTTTATTCACCAGCGTATCATACTTGATACTGGTTATCTGAATTGTATAGTCATCTCCCGGTGTCAAGTCATCATCGATTTTGATTGACTCGCTGCCGTCATTTTCCGTTGAAGCTGCCAGTGTCTTAATCACAGAGCCGCCTTTGAACAGCTCTATTTTTACGTTGCCTTCAACGTTGCTTTCCCAGGCCGCCACGTGGAATGTACCCACATCCCACTGCTCGCCGCCTCTGGGAATGGTGATATCCATGTAGAATGCCAAATCAGCCTTGAATACATAGGGAGGGCCTGAGCCGTCACCGGACCAGCCGTACTTATAGTACTGCATCTCTTCCTCGGCCTCTTCTCCGGCCTGCATCATCTCCATGCGTTCATCCAGTACTTTCCTTATAAATGCCTTGAACACATTCTCTGAATAGAGCGACTCAATATTTTCGTCTCCGCCGCCGAAAAAGTAGCCGCCTGCCGCATAGACACCCTGTTCAAACGGCGCATTATGGATACTGCAGGCATTTAAAACGAGCGTCATATCCTTCACGCCGTTCGGAAGAGCCTGCAAAAAAGAGGAGGTTATCTGCTGGCCGCCATACACCTGAATTAACTGGTTGTTGCCGTGTCCCACAAATCCCCAGATCCTCATTTTCGGGCAGGACAGATAATTACCGATATTTGTCGAGGTCTGTTCACTCATAAGAAGTGTCTTGGTTTTTAATCCGACCCGTTCCGCAACCATCGTGGCATATTCTATGGCCTCTTTTGCGGTAGTGACTTCAGTGATACTGGTAGAAAAAAGCGCCTCAACTTCCGGGTCCGGACAGGAATAACAGATATCAGGATTGTTATACTCTTCAACATAATTGTCGATGACTGCAACGACTTCCGATCCCTCAATCTCAAGCCGGTAGCATAACACCAGGTAAATATCTGATCTGGTTAGAGACACGACGAAATAATCTTCAATTCCCTTTGCGTTGG
>Ga0190359_1001120_pt1 | contig 17411 bp, 17 predicted proteins | sample 48721823_MG_FD_161269 | JGI IMG/M metagenome (GOLD analysis project Ga0190359, IMG submission 161269) | Hydrothermal vent microbial mat bacterial communities from Southern Trench, Guaymas Basin, Mexico - 4872-18-2-3_MG | ecosystem: Environmental > Aquatic > Marine > Hydrothermal vents >... | reverse complement strand
CTCCCCTGGGAATTATCGAGAATGAAAGTTCCGGATGCGCCTCCTCCACAGATGTATTGTATGTTACAGTCATCTCCACCGACCATCTGTCCCCTTCCCTTTCGGGACCGTTCACTGCCGCTTGAATCCCGATCTGGCCGGCATCGATCCGGATGTCGAAGGGACTTCCCCAGGACAGCGGGGTGCTCACCTTCATCGTGTAGGTGTCGGCATCGGTGTCGAACGGGGTCTTTGTCAATGCTCCGGACACCGATATTCCGATCTCCTCGCCCGCCCTTGCCTCTGCGGGAGCTTCGATATGCAGATCTTTGAGATCCAGGGCCCTCTTCACGGCTCCGTATGCATCGACGCTTCCCCATCCGGATCTGTAGTTGTATTTCGGGGATATGTCCTTTCTTGATGGGGGGTATGTCTGCTGGGCCGTGTCCCTCAGGATCTCCTTCACCTGGAGCGGAGTGAGCTCCGGGTCCGCCTCGAGCATCAATGCGGCAATACCGGAGACGTGGGGACATGACATCGAGGTCCCCGTCATCTGAACGTATTCGAATATCGAATTGTGTTTGGGGGCCATTATATCCCTTCCGGGGGCGGTCAGGTCGGGTTTCAATTCATCGACCGCATCGAGGTCACCGTCCGAGGCCCTGGGTCCTCTGTTGGAGAAACCTTCGAATGAATCATCATCACGATCGATGGTCCCCATATCGTTGATCGCACCCACGGTGATCACCTTGTCTGCGGATGCGGGAGAGGGCATACCCTGCGTTCCGTCGTTCCCCGCTGCCGCGACAACGACAAGCCCGTCATCCACCAGTCTGTTCGCGAGCTGGGCGGTGGTATCCTTCCCCGATGTTGTAACCGAGGACCCGAAGGAACACTGGACCACCCTGATATTCCTCTCTTCATGGTTCTCCAGTATCCATTCGAACGCTTCATCGGAGTTCCCGAGTATCGTGCCGAAGGATTTGAATATCTTCAGATCCACGAGGGATGCGCCGGGGGCCGTTCCGACATATTTCCCGGAAGAACCTCCCGTTCCCAGGGCAATCCCTCCCACGTGGGTGCCGTGTCCGTCCTTGTCGTCGGGATCCACACCGAAGATGGTGGTCGTGCCCGTGAAATCAACGCCGTAGACGAACTTTCCCCTGAGCGATTCGTGGATCGCATTGTCGACCCCCGAATCAAGGACGGCGATGTTGATCCCCTCTCCCGTCACTGAGAGGTCTCCGGCCGTAAGGGGAGAGTATTCCGTTGATGGAGCCGACCTTACCGATCTCGAGGATACGTCCAGGAAGGGAACGATCCTCGGCCTGTACTCTATGAAGTTCACATCACTCGTGAGAAGCCGGGGGATGTTATCGATGGAGCTTTCCGATACGAGCAGATAGATGGCGGTCGTGTAGATCCCCACCCTCAGGAAATGCGGTGTCAATCCTAGCAGAGAGGCCCTGTCCATGATCCTCCCGACATCCACCCTATCGATAGGACCGTCCATATGGACGTTGATACCGATCATCCCGTTCTCGGAATCAAGTGTGCATCCGCTCTCGAGCATGTCGTCGATGCGGTCGTTGTTCGCATCCCTGTCCCATCCTTCGAAAGAGAGAGGGACCTGGGTGGGCAGGGGGACTATGTCGGGGAGGTCCCATCCCTCCCTGCCGATGTCCCGGGAAACTGCGAATCCCGCGGGGATAAGGCTGGTAAGCAGCAGCAAAGCCAGGAAGACTGCGGTTCTCATGGATCTGTCCACCTTCAAGGAAACGAGCGATGAGAACAGAAAAGGGAACTACTTATATCTATTCCCTGGACAGGATACGGTGGTGTTTCGGGCGGTGGTTCCGGAACATGGATTGCAGCCTTCATCGATCGTGCAGGCTCGGTCCGCTTTCATCGCTCCCGGCGGAGCTTCTCATGACGGCAATATCGGGTGTGATTTACCATTTGCAGAGGGTTTACAACAACCTTAAATAGACAGGAGAGAATGGAGGGAGCCATCCCATCCCGAAGAGGTGAAGGACCCATGAGTACGGAACCGGAAAAGATGAAGACAGGCACAACGACCCTTGGAATGGTATGCAAGGACGGGGTCATCATGGCTACGGAGCACAGGGCGACAATGGGAACGCTGATAGCCCATACCGAGACCCAGAAGCTGTTCAGGATTGATGATCATATAGGTCTCACCACTGCGGGTCTGGTTGGGGACGCCCAGAGCCTTGCCCGGTACATAACCGCCGAGGCCGAGCTCTACAAACTGAAGAGGGACCAGCCCATGACCGTGAAGGCCGCGGCGACACTGACGGCCAACATCCTTTCGGGGAGCAGATACTATCCTTACTGGGTCCAGCTTCTGCTCGGAGGATGGGACCGCGAAGGTGGCCACATCTATTCGCTGGATGCTGCCGGTGGGTCCATCCCCGATAAATACTGTGCAACGGGTTCTGGTTCTCCGTATGCATACGGTGTCCTGGAGGACAATTACAAGGATGAGCTTTCGACCACGCAGGGAATAGATATTGCCATAAAGGCCCTCACTGCTTCGATGAAAAGGGATTCGGCCTCCGGGAACGGGTATGATATCGTAGTGATAAGTGAGGATGGATGGAAACCCGTTTCCAAGAAAGAGATCGAAAAAAGGAAGCAAAAATTAAATATTAAATGATTGATAACAATTTCGGTTCGGGTCACCTTGAGTGCCTCCCCGAATCCCGTGCAGCAAGAATTATCCAATTTATTCTTGATGAATATCCTACGGATCTGTCTTCACAATCATTCATTTGTTCGGTATACAGACCCTGACATGGCAAGAGTCCATGAAGGGATGTTAGAGATCCACTAACGGGGTGGAAGATATGAGTTATGAGGCTCTGTTAAGGAGAATAAAGGAAGATGTGGAGGCCATAGTTCCGGAGGACATCGAGATAACCGGTGTCGAATTCGAGGGTCCGGTCGTTGTAATCCAGACCAGGAACATGGATGAATTCGTGTATGACACCAATCTGGTCCGGAAGCTGGCCCAGGGGTTGAAGAGGAGGGTGGCCATCAGACCTCATTCATCGCTGGTGAAGGATGTAAACGAGGCCAGCGCGATAATAAAGGAGATAATACCGATCGAGGCCAGAATAACGGATGTGGCCTTCAATCATGATTCCAACGAGGTGACCATAGAGGCCCTCTCTCCCGGACTTGCCATAGGAAAGCACGGGTCCAACCTCAACGAGATAAAGAAGAGAACGGGCTGGGCGCCGCTCGTTGTGCGCACACCGCCCATAGAATCGAAGAGCGTGAAGGATATCCGGCAGTATCTGAAGGATCCCGAGATAACGGAGAGGAGGAAGAACTTTCTAAAGAAGGTCGGAAGGAGGATATTCAGGGATATACCGGATGGGGAGAACTGGGTAAGGAACACGAGCCTTGGGGGATACAGGGAAGTGGGAAGGTCGTGCCACATGCTCACCACCCGGAATTCGAAGATACTGATTGACATTGGTGTGAACGTCGGGTCCCAGGACCATCCCTCGCCGTACCTTCAGATGTCCGAGGTCCAGCCGTTCGAGTCCATCGACGCGATCGTTGTTACCCATGCCCATCTCGACCATTCGGGGCTCGTGCCCCTCATGTACAAATATGGCTACGACGGTCCTATATACTGCACGGCTCCCACCCGGGACATGATGGCCCTCCTTCAGCTCGATTACATAAAGGTGGCAGCCGCGGAGGGAAAGAGACCCCCGTACGAGTCCAAACATGTTCAGGATGAGATACTCCACACCATCCCGATAAAGTACAACGAAACGACCGATATCGCCCCGGACATCAGATTGACGCTGCACAATGCCGGACACATCCTGGGTTCCGCATCCCCCCACTTCCATATAGGGGACGGTCTCTACAACATAGCATATTCGGGAGACATCAAATTCGAGAGGACATGGTTGTTCAACTCGGCGACCAACAAGTTCCCGAGGCTGGAAACACTTGTGATGGAGTCTACATACGGCGGCAGGAAGGACTTCCAGCCCACCAGAAAGGAAGCTGCGGCCCAGCTCAAGTCTGTCCTGAAGAGAACACTCGGCAACGGGGGCAAGGTCCTCATACCCGTTTTCGCCGTCGGAAGGTCCCAGGAAGTGATGATCGTTCTGGAGAAGCAGATGAAGAACGGTCAGATCCCGAAAGCTCCGATCTACCTTGACGGTATGATATGGGAGGCTACCGCTATCCACACCGCATATCCGGAATTCCTGAACAATCAATTGAGGACCCAGATATTCCAGAGGAACGAGAACCCGTTCCTGTCCGATTTCTTCAACAAGGTGGATTCAAGGGAGATGAGGGAGAACATACTGCATGATTCGGAACCCTGCGTTGTCCTTGCCACCTCGGGTATGCTCAACGGGGGACCCGTGATGGAGTATCTGAAATACTGGGGTTCCGACCCGAAGAACACCCTTGTCTTTGTCGGATACCAGGCCGAGGGCACACTGGGGAGGAAGATACAGAAGGGCATGCAGGAGCTGATAGTCTCCGAGAAGGGAAGGCCCATGGCCATAAGCCTCAAGGCCGTGGCGGAGACAGTCGATGGATTCTCCGGGCATTCGGATAGAAAGCAGCTTATAAACTACATATCCACGATGGACCCGAAACCGGACAGGATAATCATCCATCACGGTGACGAGCTGAAGGAGATGGATATCGCCTCCTCCCTTCACAGGAAATACGGCATGACCACGATGATGCCCATGAACCTGGAGACGTACCGTCTCAGGTGATCATCTGATCCCTCCACTTTCGGGATTTATTCCAATGGATGAGGAGGATCCCCCGACGGGACCGGCGGTGTACCTTCTGGTGCTCGAATTCGATCGACCTCATGATGTTTCCGTGGGTTCCCTGGGCACGATTCACATCGGGGAAGGTCGATACGTCTATGTGGGTTCCGCGAAGAGGGGACTTTGGGGCAGGGTGAGAAGGCATCTCGGGGAACCGGAGAGGAAGAGATGGCACATAGACCACATCTCGCATCTTGCGGACAGGAGGACGGTGTTCTGGAAGGAATACGATCCCGGTCTGGAGTGCGGGAGTGCCCGCTCCCTTGGAGAGATACATGAAGGTGTGAAGGGATTCGGGAGCTCGGACTGCGGCTGCGTGTCGCATCTTTTCTTCATCTCCCCGTTTGAAGCCTAACCTTACGGTCCTTCATCGAGCTCTACCTCACGAAAGGATGAGATAGGTCTCCAGACCGATGATGATGACGCCGATGAGTATCAGGAGCAGTCCCACAACGGCCCTCACGTCCTCGGTGTTCAACCGCCTTCCCAGCTCGGAAGCTCCCGCCCCGATCACCAGCAGCGGTATTGACAGTCCCACGGAATAGAACAGCATCGTCAGTGCACCGAACAGGACCCCCGTCCCGATGGTGGAGGCATCCATTCCAACGAGGCCCGAGACAGCAACGGAAGCTCCGGAAGCCTCAACGAAGCATATGAGGGAGATAAGGATGCCGAGCCCCATCATGGACCTGCCCTCGCTCTTTCCCTTTCCGGGTCCGAGCTTCAGTATGAGGCCGAGTATCCTGTCCTTCATGCTCTTCCTGCTCCTGGAACAGGCCTCTTTCATCCTCTCCCTTCTCATTATGAACACAAGGCCCGTGGCGATCATTATCAACCCTATCATGATGTATACGGCTCCCGAGAACCAGGATATGGATGATAGCTCGGCAAGGGCCGATGTCGAGTAACCGGCAGCCCCCAGAAGGGCCCCTAGGAATGTGAGTATGATGACCCTGGGAAGGGAGAACAGCAGGGAGAGTCCGAATCCCTCCCTGGCGCCCCTTGCCTGGCCTGCAAGTCTCAGTATGAGGAGGGGTCCGCAGGTCAGATTGCATACGGTGAAGCCCTGGAACATGCCGAACAGCAGCATCAGCAGCAGCACCACGAGAAAACCGTTCATTTGAGCTCCATCGGAGCTAAGGGCTCATTTCTGATTATCGTTTCGGTAACGGTCCTACCAGAACACGAAAGTTCCGTAGATCAGAAGGTGACCCGCAAGGAAGCCCAGTATGGCGCCGCTGTTCAGTGGGGGAAGTCCGGCGTGTGCCTTTCCCTTTATGACCCATGTCATGAGGATCGAGAACCCTGCGAGCATCCCGAGAATTGTGAAGATGGAGACGATCAGTGAAGGTGGAAGACCCATCAGGCTCCGTCCCCCGGCATCGGAGAGGAAGGCGTACGATGATACCACGAGTATTCCCGGGATGATGACGTCTCCCAGGCCCATGAAGAGCGATTCCCTCTTTCTCTTGGGGTCCATCAGGTTGGTCTCGTCCTCGTACCTGTATGACAGTTTCATTGGGAATACGAGGAGAACGGGCATCTTGGATTCCACGACGGCATCAGCCAGTGCTATCATGTGTTTCGTCTTGTAAACGGCCACCGCATCGTAGATGGCAAGAAGGACCATGAGGAGGATCGTGAACAGTATGGGAAATCCGAATCCCATGATGGCAAGAACACCTGCGCCCATCAGTATGCCCGCAATGTCCACTATGTACCATTTCGGGATGAACAGGAGAAGGGCGATGATGGCGGTGGATATCATCAGGGAGGAGACAGTGACATACCACTGCAGCCTTTCCACGTTCTCGTAGCGTCCGTTGATGACCACACCGTCGAACGTCAGGTAGATGTCTCCTTCAAGACCGTCCTGGAATACAGCGATGGGCTCTTCGGAATAGGTGTGGCTCTCCGTTTCCCCGTTCGTGTTGATATCGACATCCCTGCCTCGGATGCGGATGAACCTGAAGGGTTCGTCGATGTCAGGTATGGGGTCCTTCGGGGTGGAAAAAGAAACCCTGTACGGCGAATCGATCGCACCGGAGTGGAAGGACCGCTGAACCGTGAAGGAGCTTGCCGCATCCCCGCCTGCGGTGATAACGAACACATTGTTTCCCCCATTTGTGGTTGAGTTCGGTGTCGATATCGGATCGGGTGACCATGTGATCATGGAATTCCCTTCCACCTTGACCCATGTATGGTTCTTCAATCCCACACCGGCAGTACCTTTGAGCCCGAGACCGCTCCCGTTGGGTTCAAAGTAAAATTCCTCAAGTCCGGTGTTATTATGGATGAAATTCCTTCCGTATGAATAACCCATCACGGGATAGGAGGGTCCTTCATCCCTTCCGGGGAAGTCTATGTCGGCCGGCGTCTCTCCGGACCCCGGTATCCATGACAGGAGTGACCGGTTCCCCTCATCGTCGATCCGGAAGGATAGAAGGTGGTTGGTCCCATTGACGGCCACAACGTTCACGCCCAGAAGCTCCAGGCCATCTCCTTCTCCCGGAACAGGCCCGGAGCGGAGGAGCTTCCCTTCCCGGTCGAGGGTCCAGTACATGCATCCTCCTTCATACACCCCTGACAGGACCCACATGCCGTTGTTGAAATGGGGATCGAACGTGGTGTTAAGGTCCCTGACCGACCATGTTTCGGTGTATTCGTATCTCCCGGCCTTCATGACATGGAAGGAAGTGTTCGTTACGACGATCATCCCCTGGCCGGGATTGTCCGGGTCGAGGGGAAGGACCCCTTCGGCTCCCCTCACGTCGAAGGCCCTCTCCTCCCATAGCGGGGGAGCTCCGTTCAGGGCGATATCCACCAGGGGAAAGACCACATAGATGGTGGAGAGGAAGACGGCAGCCGCAAATATGTATTTCAACCGGAGCCTTCTCCGCTTGAAGAGCTTTCTCAGAAGAAGGATGATCACCGCAAACGCTATCACCATTCCCAGGAAGATGAATGCGTTCAGGGGGTTGTCGGTGTAACCGGACATCTCGGATGTCAGGCCCATTGCCTTGAAATAGGGGCCCACGAACAGTGCCAGGGACATGGTGATCACTATCAGAATGACCATCATGGAGATCGGCAGCAGGGCCTGGCGGGGGCGGAATGGGGGTTTCTTTTCCCCATCTTCGTTCTCTTCCTCCTCACGTCCCCCTTCCGGGTGAGCTCCCGTTCCGCTCCGGGACATCACTTTTCATCCCCGGATGGTCCAAGCTTGTATCCGATCATCCTCAGGAAATCGTATCTCCATTTCCGGCCCTTCTCGTCCTCGACACCGAGCGGGGAGCTGCCGTCTATGACCCCGATTATTCCCCTTCCGCGCTCGTTCCCCACGACAAGGACCTCGGTCTCGTTGGCGGTGGCGCAGAAGATCCGGCACACCTCGGGTACCATCTTGACGGAGTTCAGAACGTTCAGGGGAAATGCGTCCTTCATGAATATGAAGAAGGAATGCCCCGCTCCGACATTGGAAGCGTTCCTCCTGGCAAGGTCGATCATCTCATCGTCATTGCCCGACCATCTCACCAGGCGATCCCCGGAGGCCTCGCAGAATGCCACACCGAATTTGATGGAAGGGCTGCTCTGGACAAGCGTCTCGTGAAGGTCCTCCACGGTCTTTATGAAATGGGACTGGCCCAGGATGAAATTGATATCCTCCGGTTTATCCACCTTTACGCTAATTATCTCCATGGTCCTCACCTGGAAGTGATTGAGCAGATTATTAATTATATTTTCTGGAAGGATGCCGGTCGGAGTCCCTCATCCTGCGAAGTATGTCCTCGGCGGATGAGGCCGTGAGCGAACCCTCCCCTATCATGCGGGCGACGACCTCCTCCACCTCATGCGGTTCGGCTCCCGCCTGGAGGGCAAGATTCCTCGCATGGAGCTTCATGTGCCCCTTCTGGATGCCCTCGTGCGATAGTGCCCTGAGCGCTGCAAGGTTCTGGGCAAGCCCCACGGCTGCAAGTATCTCCCCCAGCTCCCTGGCGGTCTTCACACCGAGAAGTTCCACAGCGGACCTTGCGGCGGGGTGCACCTTCGTTGCTCCCCCCACTAGTCCGACTGCCGTGGGTATCTCTATCGAACCGACGAGGTCGCCGTTATCGTCCCTGTGATAGCTGGTTACGGGGCCGTATCCACCCCCGTGTGCGGCGTATGAATGAACCCCCGCCTCGACGGCCCTGGTATCGTTCCCGGTCGCCCTGACGACGGCGGAAACACCGTTCATGACGCCCTTGTTGTGGGTGGATGCCCTGAACGGATCCACCCTTGCCAGGGACTGGGCCCACAGGATGAGGTCGACGCCTTCGTCCCCACCAAGCTCATCCTTCGGGAAGACGGCCGCGGCCCTTGACAGCCTGTGAACGGCCAGGTTGGAGATTATCCTCAGGACGACCCTTCCCCCGGTGAGCCTCTCAAGTTCGGGAGCAAGGGCTTCCGCCATTGTATTTACGGCGTTGGCACCCATCGCATCCCTGCAGTCCACGAGGAGATGGATCACTATCATGTCTCCCATGTCTCCTTTGAGCTTCCGTATCCCGATGTCCTTCAGCCCCCCTCCGAACTTCACGAGAACCGGGTCCCTGTCGTTCGCGATCGCCATCAGTTCGCTCTTTGCCTTTTCGATAGCCTCGGATGCTTCCTCGATGTTATCGATGGATGTTACCTGGACCTGTCCTATCATCACCGGTTCCGTTGATGAGGTCGTGAAGCCGCCCGTTCTCCTTGCGATCTTGGCCGCCTTGGAAGCCGCTGCGACCACGGAGGGCTCCTCGATGGCCATGGGTACGAGGACCTCTCTCCCGTTGATAATGAAGTTGGTGGCGATTCCGATGGGGATCTCGAAGGTCCCCACCACATTCTCTATCATCCCGTCAAGGAGCTCCATGGCTGACGAGCCGGGAAGGAACCCCTTCAGTTTGTCCTCGTCGATGCCGGATGCCCGCGCGATCGTCCTGAATCTCTCTTCCGGTTTCAGTTTGTAAAGCCCCGAGATATCCGAACCCATGTTCATTCCTCCTTCCTTTCATTCCTTTTTCGGTTCCACTTTCACCTTCCTCAATTCCAGCCCCCTGGGGCATTCGAGAGCTCCCCCGACCTCGATAAGGGCAGCCTTTGATCCTTTCAGATCATCCGGAATGCTGCAGAGGGAATGGTTGGGACACCATCTCATCGGACAGTCCGCCTCATCGAGCCTGATAATGGCCCCTTCAAGGGCCTTCTTTGCAGGTACGGAGATCTCGTAGGGTAGAGCTTCCACTTCCACGACGGTGACGGTGTCATCCGCGTGGATCCTGCAGGGATGGGTGACCTTCCTTACCTTCGTTATTCTGTATCGTCTGCCCTCATCAAGCTTGTGGCAGATCTCGGCAAGGCTGCAGCCGCTGCACTCGTCGGCGGTTCCCAGGTATGTGAAGACCGCTCCCTTCTTTGCCATGTTCCGTCCGACAAGGGTTATGGTTCCCATCATTTATCACTTGAAGCGGGAGAGATGATGCACCTATTTATTCTTATAGCCGGGGCATCTTTACGGTCGTTGAAGCTTCCCCGGAAATCATCGGGAGATGCAGAAAGGGATTTATAAAAGAACCAACATCGGGTGGACCCTGAAGCCAAAGCCAGATACGATCTGGCCGCCGCGGACCAACACTGCGGGCCGGCAGGGGAGCTCTGTGCCCTCCGCTGGCTGCTTCCGGAGGCTTTGAAATGGCCGAGAAGAATAAGGGAAAGACCCAGAAGAAAGAGACCGAGGGCGAGAGAAGCCCCGATTTCAAGTATATTGTAAGGATCGTGAACACCGACATCGATGGTGAGAGGAAGATAATAGATGCCCTCACGACGATTCACGGTATAAACTACCGCATCTCCAACATACTCGTGAAGGAGATGGGTGTCAAGAAGGACATGCTGATGGGGGACCTGACCGATGATCAGGTCTCGAAGCTGGTAACTCTCATAGAGAGCATCCCCTCCAATCTTCCCCCCTGGATGCTGAACAGGCAGAGGGATATAGAGACCGGCGAGGATACCCATGCCATAGCCACCGAACTGGAGCTCATTCATAATGAGGACATCAATCAGCTGAGGAAGATCAGGAGCTACCGCGGGATCAGGCATGAGACCGGTCAGAAGGTCAGGGGTCAGAGATCGAGGTCCAACGGGAGGACCGGAGCCACCGTGGGAGTATCGAGGAAGAAGAACAAGTAAGGAGGTGGCAGAATGGGAGATCCGAGGAAGCTAAAGAAGAAGTACAACACTCCTTCACATCCGTGGCAGGGTGAGAGGATAAAGGAAGAGAAGGAGCTGATGATCAAGTACGGTCTCAAGAACAAGAGGGAGGTGTGGAAGGCCCAGTCCTACCTGAGGAACCTGAGGGCCCAGGCAAGGAACCTCCAGGCTCAGATAAGAACGGAGAACCCCCAGGCCATCAAGGAGGCGGACCTTCTCCTCAAGAAATGCTACAGACTCGGTCTGCTCAGCGAGGGAGCCGCCCTGGTTGACGTCCTTGCAATCGAGATCGAGACCGTTCTTGCCAGGAGACTGCAGTCCCTGGTGTATACCAAGGGCCTGTCATCGACTCCCAAACAGGCGAGACAGCTGATCGCTCACGGACATATAGTCCTTGGGGATAGAAGGGTGACAATTCCGGGCCTGCTCGTTCCCAAGGGCCAGGAAAGATTTGTGGATTATCATTCATCCTCTCCCTTCTCGTTCGAGGAGCACCCCATGAGACCGAAATCAACAAAGACCGAGGAGGGAATGGAGATCCCGTCCCAGGTACCCGAGAAGATAAAGATAGAGGTCCCTGCTGAAGGAGGTGGCTCGTCTTGACCGAGAAATGGGGAGTTTGCCACATATATGCATCATACAACAACATACTCGTCACACTGACGGATCTTACCGGAGCGGAGACGATCGCAAAGGCTACCGGCGGTATGGTCGTGAAGGCTGCAAAGGACGAGGCGTCCCCCTTCGCTGCGATGAGGGCGGGAGAGGTCATAGCCGACAAGGCAAGGGAGAAGGGCATAACCAACATCCACATCAAGGTGAGGGCCCCTGGAGGGAACGGCCCCTCATCTCCCGGACCCGGAGCTCAGGGGGTCATCAGGTCCCTTTCAAGGGCCGGACTGAGGATAGGAAGAATAGAGGATGTTACACCGATACCGCATGATGGGACCAAACCAAAGGGCGGAAAGAGGGGAAGAAGGGTCTGATGGAGAGGTGATGAGATGAAACTTCAGTTAAGGGAGCTGACGGATACCCGATGCTCTTTCGTGGTCGATGACGTCAGACCGGATATCGTGAACACTCTCAGGAGGACCTTGATATCCCGGGTCCCGAAGATGGCGATCGATGAGGTGGAGTTCCACATGGGCCCCATCAGGGACGAGGAGGGCAGGGAATATGATTCGAATTCGGCCCTGTTCGATGAGATAATCGCCCACAGGCTCAGCATGGTTCCGATACCCACGGATCTCGAGAATTTCACGTTCAGGGATCAGTGTGAATGCGGAGGCTCGGGCTGTCCTCACTGCACAATAATCTATGTTCTCAACAAGAAGGGTCCTTGCACCGTCTATTCCGGTGACCTTCAGCCCCTTGGCGATATGAGTCTGAAGATAAAGGAGGAGCTGATCCCCATCGTCAAGTTGAAGGAGAAGCAGGCCCTGCTCATATATGCCACGGCTGTCATGGGACGGGGAAAGGAGCATGCAAAATGGCAGCCGGTCACGGTATGCGGTTACATGAACTATCCCAAGGTGACCGTTCATGATGATGTTGAGGTCGAGGATCTCGAGGCCGTCAAGGCCTTGTTCCCGGAAGGTGTCTTCGAGATTGAGAATGGAAAGCTCGTCATGAAGGATATCATTCCCCTGGAAAAGAAGGACCCGACATACTACGATCTACCCGTTCTGGAATCCGTAGATGATTCCGGAAGAAAGATAGTTGAACTCGGCTACGAGGACAACAAGTTCGTTTTCAATTTCGAAACGGATGGGTCCATTACGGCCAAGGAGGCTCTTAAGTATGCTCTCAACCACCTCCAGGAAAAGTTCGAGGCCATCAGGGACGATATTTCCGGTCTTGATGAAACTTAAATACGAATTCGTGTTTACGGAAAAAGTTGATCCGCCCGAACCCGACTACCTCAAGTCGTGACCTGAAAATATGCGAGGGTAGCTTAGCTTGGTCAACGGCGCTAGATTGAGGGTCTAGTCCTTAGTGGTTCCTGTGTTCAAATCACAGCCCTCGCACCATTTCTCTTTCGTCGATTTCATATAGGTACGAGAAATGGTGCTCTATTCTGAATAAATGCGACCAAAAATGATCATATTCAGATGGTATCCGTTTTTTGTCTCACCTTGATACTTTTGATCCTCGTCGATTAAATGACAAGTATCAAGGTCACAGCCCTCGCACCATCTTTGTTTTGGATAGTAGTATTATTAATCCGGAAAAACAAAGGCCAGCCGAATCTTTGATTTGGCGAGGTTTCTCTTTCGTCGATTTCATATAGGTACGAGAAATGGTGCTCTATTCTGATCAACTGCGACCAAAAATGATTATTTTTAGATGATATTCGTTTTTGAGAAAAGTATATATGTGATTGAAAACAATCACAATATATGACGCAGATGGAATCAGTACAAATAAGATTTCCTTCAGAGGAACTGAAGAGAATCGACAGCTATGTTAAGAGAGGAGAATATCACTCGAGATCCGAATTCATCAGGGATGCAGTTCGAAAGGCAGAGATGATTCAAGCTCTTAAAGACATCCGGAAAATAATGGAAAAAGAAGGGATAACTGAAGAGGACCTTCATAAAGGCGGGAAGGCGATAAGGGAGAAGATATTTTCTGAGATGTTTGGTGAAATTGAATGAATGTCCTTATCGATACTTCCACATGTACTCTGCTATCGCATATGATGGTAAGGTCAAAGATATAGTTGACCTCCCAATCGAAAAGCATACGATAATAATCAGTGATTATATTGCCTTAGAATTGCGAATGAATATTTTATCGAAAGTCTCTGAACAGAATAAACAAGCAGTAATACAAAGAACTGAAGATCTAATAGAAACCGCTTTCATTAAGAAAAAGGAAGAGTATGTAAATTCTTACCGAATGCCATGAAATTAATTTCGAAAAAGGACTCACCAATACTTTCTTGTGCAATGATGCCCGATATAGATATTCTTATTACAAGTGATAAGGAGTTCTGGAACCTGGAATGTGACGGAGTGATGATCCTTTCACCCGCTGAAGCAAGAAAAAAATTGCTTTAGAGAACTTCAAAATTATTAATCGTATAATTACCAAACCACTCGAGTTAAAAGTAAAACACCCTCTACCTTTTTCCCTTGGGGGGGTAGGATGGTGTTAACAAATTCACCGTGTCCCAAACAAATTCTCATTTCTTTTTCTTCTTTCTCGGTTTTACCACCGTGTATTCGTCCTCGTCCTCCTCGTCTTCGACCTTCCCGGTCTCTCCCGCCTCCTCTGCCGGGGGCTCCCACGGTTCCAGCGGTACAACCTTTTCCCCCTCTTCCTCTTCACGTCCTTCTTCCTCTTCCAGTTCGAACTCTTCCAGCTCCTCCTGAGCTTCCTCCTTGGGAAGCTTAGGACCTCCCTTGGATACCATCACTCTCGCAGGCCTGAGCACCTGGCCATCATACCTGTATCCCACCTGAAGGACCTCCTTGACGGAGTTGGATGGAACACTCTTATCCTTGACCGTTCCGGCGGCCTCGTGCTCCCTGGGATCGAACGGCTTTCCCAGCGGATCTATTATGGTGACCCCCTTCTGTTCCATCTGGGCAAGCATCCCTTTCTTGATCGACTCGAGACCGGTAAGCAGGTTCGATATCTCCTTGATATCCTTCCTCTTTCCCGCCTCTTCAATGGCCCTGTCGATATTGTCAATGGCGAATATCATGGATATGAGTATGGATGCCGTTCTCTCCCGCACCTTCATCTGTATGTCGGATTCCATCCTTCTTTTCAGGTTCTCCATGTCCTGATACGCCCTGTCCATTTTCTTCTTGTAGGCAATGGCTCTGCGATCCCTGTCCTGAAGTGCCTCGGAGAGCTTCCTGTTGTCATCTTTAAGGGAATTGACCTTCTCGTTCAGTTTGATGATCTCCTGTTCGTAATCCTCCTCGAAAACCACATCCTCGGGGAAGCTGGTGAAGGATATGAGCTCCCTGATGAGCGAGAGAAGCCTCTGTTTGTCCTTCTCCGGAATGGGGCCTGTCTTTCCTTCCCAGATACACTGTGAACAAACCGCAAGAAGGTTGGAAGGCTCCATTTTTCCCCCTTTTTCCGGGGGGATATCGTATATTATCTGAACCTCCTCCCATGGTATTGTGTTCCCGCAGTATCTGCATGTGAACTCGTCCTTCTTCCAGACCTCGCGCTTGAGGTCCTGAGGGACATCTTCTATCACCATCGAAAGATTCTCCCGATCTCCGTTGATATTTGAAATTCAGGTCATCATTTAAAAAAAATGCTGTATGATTATTGATGGTGACTAATGAGGGTCGGCTCCCCGCAACGGGTGTCATCATGAAGTGAAGCGTGTCCAAAGGTGGGAAGAAACATGGATAAGGAATTGATCAACATAAAGGATCATGAACAGGGGACCGTACCGAAAAAAAACTTCATGAGCATCACCCCAATGCTGATCGATGCTCACAACAAAAGAGTGAAGATTGGGTTTATTCCACCGGATCTTCATATTAAAAAAAACCTTCATGAGCATCACCCCTGTGCTTATCGATGCTCACAATAAAAGAGGAAGGTTCGGCGGGTACGCCGAACCTTCATGTTGAACGGGAGCTGCTAATCACTCCCGTTCCATACTTGTTCGTTCACTCCTCGGTGAGATCCTCTCCGCAGTACGGGCACTCCTCCGCCTCGTCATCGGTTATGATCTCTCCGCATCCGGGACAGACCCTTCCCTCTTCCTCATCTTCCTCGTCCTCCTCATCCTCGAAGTCCTCGTCCGAGGGTTTCTTCATTATGAAGACAAGGGCGATGAGCACGAGTATGATCAGGGCAACGAGGATGATGATGGTCATCGCCGTGGCCTTTTTATCCTCCGACTTGAACTCGTACTTCTTCTCGTCGCTGGTCTGGGTTCCGTCATCGTTGGTGAAGAAGTAGGTCTTCTCTCCCTCGCCGAGGTCGTTGAGGTCATCGTCGGTGAGGGTCACAACGAAGGATCCGTTGGTGGCATCCCATTCCATGGGGAAGGTGAAGTTCTTCTCGTCGCTGTCCTTGATAACGAGCTTGATGACGAAAGTGTCCCATCCGCTCTTGTTGAGGGCCTCATCCTTGACCTTCACTATGAACGTCCACTGGCCGTCCTCTTCGATTATTACATCGGAAAGGTCCAGGTCGTCCCAGGTGCCTTCCTCCACCGGCTCCTCGTATTCCCGGTATGTGAGGGTGAGCTCGTAGGTCTGGTCGGCGGTGAGGTTTATCGGAGGTATCTCGTCGATCTCGAAACCGGACCTCTTGTCCGCCTCGGAGTAGAGGAACTCATCCGGAACGACAAGGGAAACCTCGTAATCGCCTTCCTCGAGCACTATCTGGAAAGCTCCCGTCTCGTTGAGGGGAACCTCGACTGAACCGATGGTGAGGGTTATGTTGGAGAAGTTGACATCCATAACCATCTCGCTATCGAAGATTATCTTTCCCGTTACCGTGTAGGATCTGAGTATCACGTTCACGGAGAACGTGTACTCGGCCTCGTCCGTCCCGTCGGTCGCGGTGACGTTGAACTCGGTCGAACCTGTCCAGTTGAGGGCCGGTGTGATGGTAAGCATGAATGTTTCCCAGTCGTACGAGACCTCAACATTCTCGGCCATCGTGCTGTTCACGGTGAAGTTCAGGTCGGTGCTGTCCGGGTCCGAGAATAGTGCAGAGAGGTTGAAGGTCTGCGGTTCGTTCCTGTACAGCTCCAGCGTATCCTGGACGGGTGCCGGAACATCATTGACCTCCTCGATCTCCACGACGGCTGTTCCGTTCATCACGAAGGTTCCGTTGATCCAGGCGGATACGGGGAATTCGGCGGACCCTTCCTCGAGGTCCCGGGCCATTACGGCCATTCCGTCCGTGTTGTCCGAATCATTTATGGATATCGAGAAGTTTCCATCCGTCCAGTTGAGGATGGGCTTCATGTACGAGACGTTGGTCTCGTTGAGTGCCCATTCCCATCCGAGCGAAACGGTCAGGAGGCTGACAGGTCCGTCGGGGTCGTAGAAGAGGCTCTGGGGGTTGAATGCCCTCTCCATCTCCTCCTCGTTGATCATTATGACATTGTCCTCCACCATTCTCAGGTCATCGGGTGTCGGGATTACGACGACATTCATCGTGTAGGTCTCGTTGTGGCCGATCATGTCTATGCCGTCCGTCACGGCCACTCCGAATGTCTGCTCTCCGTTCCAGTCGGCCGGAGCTGTGATGTTGATGGTGTGTTCGTCCACCCAGGTGATGGTGAGGTTCTCCACTGCGGAGAGATTAATGTAGTAGGATAGATCCTGGCCGTTCACATCATCGAAATGGTCG
>Ga0190359_1001119_pt1 | contig 17437 bp, 7 predicted proteins | sample 48721823_MG_FD_161269 | JGI IMG/M metagenome (GOLD analysis project Ga0190359, IMG submission 161269) | Hydrothermal vent microbial mat bacterial communities from Southern Trench, Guaymas Basin, Mexico - 4872-18-2-3_MG | ecosystem: Environmental > Aquatic > Marine > Hydrothermal vents > Microbial... | reverse complement strand
CATATCAAACTCTATATCTTTTGACCTCCCAAAGAACAGATAACCACCATCCCTGACCAGACCAAAAAGAGCTATGATTCCCTTTTCCCTGATCAACTTCTTTACAAGACTCTCTACATCTTCAAAATCAAAATCATCCACCACCTCACAAATCAACTTGTTGCTGCCAATTGTTTCCGCCCTCTTAATAAAATAATCCATCCTTACCCTGAGCAGATTCTCAGTAAGACGTCTCAACCTCCTCGACATCTCTAACTTGTCCTGCTGACCCTTATTAACTGCAAAGACCACCTCATCCTCTCCTGCTGTTAAAATTCTGCAAACAGCTCTCAAGGTCTCCATTTTCTTTTGATAATCACCCAAGGCTCTTCTGCCTGTAAGAAAATATATTCTTGTTCCACCTTTATAATGCTCCGACTTAATTACCTTAATCAGCCCAACCTCGCCAGTTCTTCTGAGATGGGTACCGCAGCAACCAGTAGTATCAAAATCCTCTATCTCAACAACTCTGATCTCCTCACTGACCTTTGGGGTCCTCCTGAGATGTACCCTGTCCAGCTCTTCTGGTCTTATCCATCTTGTTAATATTTCCCTGTCTTCAAACACAACACTGTTTGCAATCTCTTCTGTGTTTTTGATATCTTCTAATGAAATTTCAGATTTTTTCAGATCGATTGTAGAATATTCTGCCCCCAGATGAAACCCTATCGTCTCTGCACCAGCAGAACGAAGAAAAGACTGAGATAGTATATGCTGGCCTGTATGCTGCTGCATGTGGTCAAACCTCCTATCCCAGTCAATCTCCCCTTTTACCAGATCGTCCTGTCCAATATCACCATCTACTAAATGGATGATAACGCCCTTCTCTTCAATAACATCTACCACATCAACACCGTTCAATCTACCCCTATCACACGGCTGTCCACCAGATGTGGGGTAAAATAGTGTTTTATCTAAGACAATCCTCCTACCGCCGTCTATTAATCTCTTTTCCAGTATCCTGGCTTCAAATGTTCTCTGGTAGGGGGCCTCATAAAAGATTCGAATAGTATTCATCGGATCAATACTTTTTTAAAATTTTTAATGTCTCCTCAGGCCCTTTAAACCCTGTAAACCTATGAAGTTCATTTCTCTTTGGATCAAATATAATTACGGTGGGCATTCCAATGATATTATATCTTTTCTGGATACTCTTTGTTCTCTGATTGTTTTCTGTTAGATCCAATTTAACTAAAACATATCTATTAAGCTCTGAAATTACAGATTTATTCGACCACGTCTTCTCATCCATCTCGTGACAGGAACCACACCACTCTGCAAAAAAATCAATGATAACGTTTTCCCCTGTCATTTCTGCTTCTCTGAATCCATCCTCATCCGATTCCAGCCACATACCTTTTTGACTGGTAATCTGAGATGAAGGTTGCATGTGCATAACATCCACTCCACCATAGCAACTCGCAAACCCGAAGTATAAAAAGATCGCGCCCATCATAATCGCAACTATTCCAGCAGCCTTTCCTATCTTTCTTGAGAGCGATGAATCTCTATTAACAGGATAAAATGCTCCAATAAATGTTCCGAATACTATAAAAAATAGCGCCCACAATATGTTATAAATCAGTTGAGGCATAACCGGACGAATCAAGATTATGGAGAGAACAACGAGTGTAATACCAAATCCTCTCTCAATCCACTCCATCCAGCCGCCAGACTTCGGCATGTTTTTGATTATTCCTGAAAAAGTTCCTATTACTATAAACAGAACTCCCAATCCAAGCGAGAATGAAAGAAGCAGACCTATTCCCATCAACACCGATCCCGTTCTTGCTACCCAGGTCAATATTACAACAAGAAGGGGACTTATGCATGGCGAAACTATCAGACCTGCAAGCAGGCCTGTTAAAAATGCCCCCACAAACCCTCTTCCGCGTTTGCCTGCTATCTTTGAAGCAATAGAAGAGGGCATCTGCAATACAAATAGACCAAGCATTGAAAGACCCATAAAAAGGAAAATCATTGAAACAAATATCGTGACTGCAGGATGATGCGTTAATGAACCAAATAGTGATCCTGTTTTTGCAGCAATTACACCAAGAGTGGTGAATGTTGTAGAGATTCCCAAAACATAAAAAAGCGAAAGCATAAATCCCTTGAACTTTCCTCCAGAAGCCTGTGCTCCTATTACAGCCAGTGTAATGGGAATCATCGGATAAACACATGGAGTAAGGCTTGTTAAAAGGCCGCCTAAAAAGACGATTATGAATGCAAAGACCGATCCCTGCTCGAGTGCACCCGAAAGCCTTCCTGCTATTCCTCCCGTTTCAGCAGAGATTGAGCTAAAAGTATCGGTATCACTAATAAACACTCTGGCCTTTACAAACTTCTCCTCAGGACGATAACATGTCCCATCTATTATTGAACACTGCTGCACTCTTACCCTTATCACTATATTCTTCTCACCTGTGCCTATACCCTTTTTTACCGTAATTGGTATGTTTATTCCTACCTTCCCTTCATAATAGGAAAAACCGGAAGGCGTCATAACTCCATCGGGATAATCAGGCTTTCCAAACTCCATTCCATCGATCTCTTCAGGTACTACTTCAAAAAAACCGCTCCGAGCATCTGCAATATGAAATCCTGGGGATATTTCACACTCAACCACAAGCATGCCTTTTCCCCCGGCGCCTATGGTATCTGGCTCCACACGAGCTGAAAGCCTTATATTGTCCTCACTCTTCTGCGCATAGAGATGAGTAAAGAGTACAACGAATAACAATCCGATAATCTGATATTTTCTTAGTAGATTCATATTTCTACCATTCCGCTGATAAAGTTATATAGTGAACAGGTTTTAAAGTTCGATCAAAATTTGTGCCCCATCCAATATCATATTTTATTAAAAAGAAGCCGAGATTCATCCTTGCCCCGAATCCAACCCCTGCACGCAGATCATCAAGAACCGGCATCTTCAGAACACCAGCCTTAATCGGTCTCCACGACTTGTCATCCTCCCATGCAGAACCGATATCCATAAACATAACACCTCTTATGTTCTGAAAACCGAATGATAACGGCCATCCCAGGATAAGATATCGAATCAGAGGAAACCTGAATTCTATGTTTGATAAAATATATCTTGTTCCAATCATTTCATAGTAGTAGTAACCTCTTAGTGGAGTTGCAAAACTTGAGAAAAAGAAGAAATCTCCCGAACCCCAGTAATTCTCAGGAATCTGATTGTATCCATAATTGACCCAACCCATCATTCCTCCAAGCAGAAAACGCTGGGGATTTTTGCCCCCTGAAACTCCTCCTGCAAACCGCAACGCAAAGGTAAAATCACGGCCTATTTTAAAGTATCTTCTCCAGTCACCCTTTACAGTCCAGAAGTCGAGCCCATACTCCCTGCTTATCATTGGAGAGTAGCTTACCGAAAAATTTGATCGCCCCCCATTAACAGGACCGGTCATGCCCCAGACTGTAGCATCTGTTGTATATCCTAAATTCAACATCAAAATGTATCTCTTGTAGAGATTCCCCACATCCTCCATCTTTATCTGCCCGTAATAGTATGCAAGATATTCGTTTACAACTCCATAATCCCGTTGAAGGCCTATTCCTGTAACAGAAAAATCTAAACGACGATACTTACTGAATGGGTGTGAGAGTTGAAGTGTTACTCCATAATCCCTGTCTCTATAGTATCCCCAGTATAAATAGCCGTATTGATCCATGAAGTATGTAAAATAGAGATATGAGTAGTGGAAAAAAGAGATTCCAAAATCGGTCCTCTTTGGAAGATAAAAATATGCGAACTGGAAATTCGAATTCTTGATGTTGTAAAACAGATCTGTATAAATATTGATCTGGTGATTTCCAAGAATATCGGATAGAACAAGCATCGACGAACCCTGGAGCCCATAAAACTGATTGTATCCTGTTCCTCCTGTAATCAGGTCGGGCGTGAATCTTAATTTATATTTATTGCTCTTATACTCTCCCTTTATATCCTTAAACATCGATGAATCAAAAAAGGTCGTTGCCCTTGTCTTTTTTCTCTTACCCCTCCTGAACTCTTCTCCAAAAATATAGTTTTTGTACTTCTCAACCTTCTCCATACTTCGAGCAAGCACCACTCTTTTTTCTTTCCTGCTCTTAACAAACTCCGTTAATTGAAGTGTAATTGATCCTGGCTCTATCTCGAGTGGATTGTTTATAAGATAGATATCATAACCACCATTATAGTAAGAGGAAAACACCAGTCTCGATCCATCTCTCGACCATGATATCTGTGACACCCCTGTCAGCAGATTAGTTATTGGATATTCATCTCCACTACTTTTATCGTGTATGAAGATGTTATTTATGCCATTTCGATCAGATATAAAGGCTATTTTTTCCCCATCTGGTGAAAAGGCAGGCGACCTCTCTACTGCCTCTGTAAAAGTGCGGCGCACTATATCTCCAGTATTAACATTCAGTGTGTATAGATCATACTGGGAATAATCGTGGTTAAATATTTTAAAATCATCCCCTGTCTTTCTACAGTGATCTCTTCTATCAGAAACAAATGCTATCTCATCTCCTGTCGGAGACCAGACAGGATCCAGATCACAAAAAATATCGTCCGTAAGTCTGACTAACTCTCTGTTCTTCAGGTTTACCAGATATATGTCCGATCGACCAGCCTTAAGGCCCATAAAAACAATAGTTTTCCCATCTGGTGACCAGCTCGGCGAAAAAACTCCATCCAGATCAAACTTGAATATATCTACCACTCTTGCCCTCTTTACATCCAGGGTATAAAGAGCATCCCTTCCACCAGCCTTTGCTGCAAAACATATCTGTTTGCCATCTGGTGACCAGTCCATTCCTGGACGAGTCCAGTGCAACTCTTCAAATATATCAGACCTCTCACCCTTTACGAGTCTCTTTAGATTTCTGCCCGTAAATGTATCCATCAAATAGATGTCTATAAAATCTGAACGATTCGTCAGATACACCAGTTTATCACCCTTTGGAGATATTGCTGGAGAGTTGTTAAGGAAAATCCTCTCCTTTTGATGATCTGTCAGTCTCTTGGCAATGTCAGAGGGTTCGTCCCTGTTCTTTATATCGGGCCAGTAGATCCTGTGGAGATATTTGTGCCACTCCTTTGTCAAACCCTCAATATCCAGACCAATCGATCTCTTCAACCCTCTCTCAAGGCTGCGATACATACGAATACTGTTAAAAAGCTCTCCAATCTTTGGAGCTCCATATCTTGTACTTATAAAGTGGAGTACAGATTGACCACCCTTATATGCCATGTAGCTGTAGAGTTGAGAAATAGGCGGAAGGTTCTCATTAAAAGTAGCATCCCTCATGAACATATCGCTCTCTGTGTCCCACCCTCTGCTCTCATATTCTGCCAATCCTTCTACAAGCCATAGAGGAAGTTGAAAACGTGCCATAGCCACAACCATTGATCCTACTCTGCCGCCGTAAAACATCTGAAACATCACGGCATGGGTCAATTCATGATGTATTAAATGCCTGAACTCCTTGAAGCTCCCCCGAAACTGAACAACTATACGATCCTTGAAAGACTCTGTAAAGCCCTCAACAGATTCTTCCATTATGTATTGAGTAACATTTGTCTGTCCAAAATCGTTATGGCTGTTGTAAACTATTATTGGAATCCTTTTTTCGATTTCATAACGAAGGTCATTGACTATCGAAACATAACTCGATTCTGCAACCTCTGCTGTAAACTCCGCCAACCCCTTTCCACCATCGTAGTAGTATATATCAAAGTGGCTGGACTGTATATATTTCCAGTTGAAATCCTTATACTGAACCTTGTTTCTTCCAAAATACTGCGGGAGAACGGCTACTGGCAAAAACATTAAAAAAACAATTACAACACTACTTCTCAAAATTTTCTTACTGATCCTTTTCATTGTCTTATTCTCTCTAATAAAACAAGAAAGGCAGACAGTTATCTGCCTCTCTAAATCTTAGACGTAAACCTCTTCTACAAAATTTACATGTTTTCTATAATTGCAGCACCATACTCTGAACATTTTAACTTTGTTGCTCCCTCCATCTGTCGTTCTAAATCGTATGTAACCCGCTTCTGCTGAATCGTCTTCTCAATGCCGTGTACAATCAACTCGGCAGCTTCATTCCACCCCATGTGTTCTAGCATCAATGTTCCAGACAGTATGACAGAACTTGGATTAACCTTGTCCATTCCAGTGTATTTTGGTGCAGTACCATGAGTTGCTTCAAAAAGTCCAATATAATCACCCATGTTTGCACCAGGAGCCATTCCCAATCCTCCTACCTGTGCCGCACACGCATCCGAGAGATAGTCTCCATTCAGATTTGGTGTTGCAATCACATCATACTCATCAGGACGAAGAAGAACCTGCTGAAACATCTGATCCGCAATTCGGTCCTTTATAACTATCTTACCGTCTGGCACTCTGCCGTCAAAGTCGTCCCACAGCTCTTTTTCTGTAACAATCTTATCTCTGAACTCTTCCTTTGCTAATTCATATCCCCAATCCCTGAATGCTCCTTCTGTAAATTTCATTATGTTGCCTTTGTGTACCAAGGTCACTGATCTCTTTTTATGAGATATTGCATACTGTATTGCTTTGCGAACAAGCCTCTTTGTTCCAGTAACGCTTATGGGCTTTATTCCGATTCCAGAATCGCTCCTTATGTTCTTTTCCATCTCTTTATTCAAAAATTTAATAACTTTCTCTGCATCTGGGGTTCCCTGTTCAAACTCAATTCCTGCATACACATCCTCTGTGTTTTCTCTGAAAATTATTACATTAAGTTTCTCGGGATTCTTTACCGGGCACGGTACTCCTCTAAACCATCTGACTGGCCTTACGCATGCGTATAAATCCAGTTTCTGCCTTAAACCTACATTTAAACTCCTAAACCGCGGTGTGACAAACTCCGAACCACACTTAATGCATTTATCAGGCCTCTTACCATCAACATCATCCTGTTCTGCTGCACAAACAAGACATACATACTTAAAACCTCCGACAGGAGTAGTAAGCGGCCCTTTGAGAGCAACGATATATTCCCTTATTGCATTCACAGTATCCTCTGGTAGCACTCTATCGTTTCCATACAATTTTAATGCAGAAAGCCCTGCATGTATTTCAAACCATACGATTCTTCTCTTTCCTGAGTAGGCTTTTTTTACTGCTGCATCAAGAACCGGCCGCGTTGCTGCCATTATATCAACACCGATACCATCTCCCCTTATAAATGGAATTATTGGATTGTCAGGAATCTTTATCTCCCCATTTTCAACTATTATCTTTTCTCCACCCTCTGGTGGGATGATCTTCTCAAACTTAGTCATTGAACTCCTCCTCCTAAATAAGTACTATTTTCGAAGCTGCTTTTTGGTGTAGGCCAGTGCTCCACCGGCTTTTATTAGTTCTACATCCCTCAGGCTCATCGAATGAAAAATAGGAATCTCTGTTCCCTTTGTTCGATTTATCAAGGTGTGATCTCTCTCTTCGATATTCTTAACATCGATCTCAATCTCATCGCCCTGATCAATCTTGTCGTAGTCATCTGGATTCTTAAACATAAAGGGCACTATCCCAAAATTTATTAAATTGGCCAGATGAATCCTGGAGAACGACTTTGTGATAACAGCCTTTATGCCGAGATACATGGGGGCAAGCGCAGCATGTTCTCTACTAGAACCCTGACCATAGTTGGACCCCCCGACAATAAATCCTCCTCCTTTTTGTTTGGCCCTCTCAGCAAATGTTGGATCAATGACCTCAAACACATGTTCTGCAATTGCAGGAATGTTCGAGCGAAGAGGAAGGATCTTTGCTCCAGCAGGCATGATATGGTCGGTTGTAATGTTATCTTCTACTTTTAAAAGAACTGTTCCAGATAATATCTCTTCCAACACTTTCTGCTCTGGCAGGGGTTTTATATTCGGTCCTCTGATAATCTTCACATCTTTTGAGTCCTCAATGGGAGGTATTATCATCGAATCGTCTATTGGAAATTCATCCGGCATTTCTATTTCCACTGGCTCAATCCCAAGCTCTCTCGGATCTGTGATTCTGCCATTTATGATTGCAGCTACAGCAGTCTCTGGACTGCAAAGATATACCTCGGCGCTCTTTGTTCCGCTGCGCCCAAGAAAATTTCTATTAAATGTCCTCAGTGTCACTGCATTTGTCGGTGGAGAGAATCCCATTCCGATACATGGACCGCATACATTCTCCAGTATTCTTACACCTGAGGATACAATGTGGATCCAGTTCCCATTCTTTATCAGACTCATCACTACCTGCCGCGATCCAGGAGCCAGAGCTGCAGTTACATCGGGGTGTACCTTGCGGCCCTTTAACATCGATGATATCATCATCAGATCGCGATATGAAGAATTTGTACAGCTGCCCATTGCTACCTGATTTACTCTCTTACCCTCAAGTTCTTTGACGGGGACTACATTATCAGGCATGTGAGGCTTTGCAATTAATGGTTCGAGTTCTGAAAGATCAATCTCCACGATCTCGTCATATTCTGCATCTGGATCTGCAGAAAGCGCAACCCACTGCTCCCCCCTGTTCTGAGACTCAAGAAATCTTTTAGTCTGTTCATCACTCGGAAATATCGATGTGGTTGCTCCAAGCTCTGCACCCATATTTGTTATTGTCGCTCTTTCGGGTACTGTTAGTGTCTTTACACCTTCTCCACTGTACTCCATTATCTTTCCCACACCACCCTTTACACTCAAACGCCTCAGTACTTCTAAAATGATATCCTTTGCAGACACAAATGGTCTCAATCTTCCCCTCAACCTGATGTTAACCACACTGGGAGCAATTAGATGAAAAGGCCTGCCTGCCATGGCAAGAGCAACATCCAGGCCTCCTGCTCCTATGGCTATCATCCCTATTCCACCTCCAGTAGGAGTATGGCTATCAGAACCCAGAAGAGTCTTACCAGGCACTCCAAACCGTTCCAGATGAACCTGATGGCATATACCATTGCCAGGTCGCGAAAAATATATCCCAAATCTTGCTGCAATAGACTGTAAAAATAGGTGATCGTCACTATTTTCAAAACCTGATTGAAGAGTATTGTGGTCAACATAGCTAACAGACAGCTCAGTCCTGACTCTATCCAGACCCAGTGATTCGAACTGAAGGTATGCCATCGTGCCAGTTGCATCCTGAGTCAATGTCTGATCTATACGAATAGAAATGGGAGAACCCGATACCAATTCTCCCTCCACAAGATGTTCTTTTAATATTTTATAACTTAAATTCAACGCCATCTCTTCTCCATTTTCCTTTATGCAGATTACACATCCTTGGTTCTTGCCTTTTCCCTCTGCTTTTTACTGCTCAAGTTGAGCCTGCGCAGAGTCTTCCAGACAGAGAGTTTCCCGATCCTTATGAAGCCATACTTTTCTGTATCAAGCTCTCTTGCTATCTTTGCAGCACTCCAGTCGGGATGAAGCAGAGCTATTTTCTTTATCTTCTCTTCAACTCCAACAGGATCTGTTTGAAAATCTTCTTCAAGAACTTCATTCTCCTCACTGCACTGCTCTGCAACTATCTCCTTCTCCTCTTCCACCACCTTTTTCTGGGGTTCTATTTCCTCATCTATATCAACATTGAAGCTCTTGATAGCATCCTCGATCGTATCAAAGGATTTTAAAATATAATTAAACTCAAGCAGCTCAAAAACCTCATACACATCTGGAATCATTCTTGCAAGTTTTAAATCACCGCCTCGCTCTCTTATTCCTTTTATTTCGCTAATGAAGATTCCCCAACCCGCACTCGAAATATAGTCAACGTTTCCCAAATCTATTATAATTTTTACTATCCCTGATTTCAGAAGAGAATCCAATGCACGTTCAAGTTCCGATGAAGTTGTTGTATCTATATATCCTCCAACTTGAATTATTGAAATGTCACTATGCGGTCCTACCTTCTCAACTGATACCTGTATTCCTTCCATTTCTTTATCTCCCTGTGAGATAATACCAATTTATTCAAACAATTTAATAGAAAATTGGATTATTGTCAACTCTTTTTCAACTATACTTTCTGTCTGATTAGTTTCTGCATTCTTATTATTCTTTCTATAATGTCTCTTCTCTCGGGATTTCTTTTAAGTACCTCACCCCATTGAAGCACGGCCTTTTTATAATCTCCCTTATTGGCAAAAACCACTCCTAAATTTTCCAGAACATACTCATTATTAGGATCCAGCTCTCTTGCCCTTTCATAGGCCTTTCTTGCCTCATCGAGTCTTCCCATTTTAAAGAATGTATCTCCGAGATACTGACAAGCCTGCTGGAAATTTCTATCCTCTTCAAGAGCCTTGTTAAACTGTTCAATAGCTCTTCTGTACTGCCCATTTCTATAAAACCAGAGCCCTGCTTCTATGAACCTCTTCTTTCTCAGACTAGAACTCTCCTCATCCCCTCCCTCTATACTCTCTCCATGGGAAAGCATCGTCCTCCTCTCAAAACCCAACTCCTCCATTGTCTCTATAAATCCTTCATCATCTAAGGATTGTTCAAGCTCTTCCTGCTCTGTTACATCAGAAACTCCGATCTCCTCTCCAATGAGTTCATCTGCTATAGAATCGGTAATATTATCTTCGATTGTCTCAATATCCTGAGTCTCATCAGGTTCATTTATCACCTCTTCTCTTGTATCTATCTTCTCTTCTTTTTCTTCCAGACTTTCAGATTCACCCTCATCCACAAACAGTGTGTCGGACATACTGTCTGGTCCAATATCACCTTCAAGAAATTCTGAAAAATCTATCAATCCAAGATCCTGTTCTTTAATGGCTTGCTCCTCTGTAGAAAACAATTCCTTTTCTTTCTCAATCTCCCTTGATCTCTCCTCAATTATATCCTCAACCTTCTTCTCCTCTTCTTTTTTTATTACCTCAGGAGGCCTGTAAATATCAACTTCTCTCTTCTCTTTGCTCTCCATAATTACTCTTCCATCCAATGTAAGGAGGGGAGTCCCTGGCGGCTTCATTGGTTTACCCTTGTCTCCTCGCTCAACAAAAATCATCCTCAACTCTTTTGTGTTCAATCTGCTCCTTACCAACTCCTCATAAATTCGTCGCGGATCGATTTCTGTATTTCCATACCTTTCTGTCTTTAATTCCTCGCTGATTCTCTTGGCACCATATTCTGGATTATTTTTAATAATATCTATTATCTTTGCCTTGTCTTCTATACTTATGTGCCTCTCCTCAACTTCAGAACGCCCGACTTTTTCCTTTAATCCATTGACTCCAACACTGTCGTAAATCTTTTTATATTTATAATATGTAGAGGTGGAAACCCCAACCTTATTACAGGCTGCCTTCACACTCATCCCCTCTTCATTGACCATCTTTATCAACTTGGATCGCAAATTAAAGAGAACATCTTCAACCTTGAGTTTCTCCTTGATTACTACGAGTGTAATGTCATCACTCTGTGCGTATCCTTCGGTAAAATCTTTAATCTCCTCTTTTATCCTTTCCACAAAAGGGCCTGCCTTTAAATGTCCATACTTTCGAATAGCAGTTAAAAATCTCTCAACACCAAACTGATCCCTCCTCTGATTTATCGCCTCTGTTATTCCGTCTGTGTATAAGATTAGCAGATCTCCTTCCCTTAGACGCAGTGAATCGGATTGAATATATTTTCTGAAAAGCGATCTATCGGGCAGATTTATACCGATCGGAAATCCACGTGGGTTGAGGTAATAACTCTTCTTTGTGACCCCCCTGTAAAGAATCATGGGATTGTGCCCTGCACTCGCATAATGGATTGCCCTGTTGTGCGAATCGAGAATTATGTAAAACACCGTGACAAACATCCCGCGCTTCATGTCATTTATTACAAAATCGTTCACTCTTGCAAGAACATCTGCAGGATCTTTATTTCCCCTTGCCTCTGTTCTTAAAGCCGTTCGAATCATCGTCATAACAAGAGATCCAGGCACACCCTTGCCTGAAACATCAGCAACAACAATACCCATTGTATCCCTGTCTACCTCTACAAAATCAAAATAGTCACCTCCAACCTCTTTTGCGGCCTCATAATAAGATCCAATCTCAAACCCCTCGATCTCAGGAAATGCTGCAGGAAGCAATGTGTGCTGAATCTCCTGAGCTACCTGCATCTCCTTTTGCAGCCGTTCTTTCTCTGCAAGGCTTTCCTGCGACTTGCGGAACCTCTCTGTTATATCGCTGAAGGCCTGTGCAATCTCTCCTATCTCATCTGAAGAATCAAACTCCATCTCATCCTGGGCCTTGCCCTGTCCAAGATCTCTAACCCATCTCGAAAGCTTTTTAAATGGACTCATTGTAAAGTATACAAGAATAAAAACACCTATATAACCAGCTAAAAGTATGAGTGCAGAAATCCACATCAATCTTAAACGGGCAGACCTTATTTTATTTGAAATAATCCTCCTGTCAAGCAGCAAATGAACACTGCCCAACCTTTGTTCTTCTCCTTCTACACTTGACACAATAGGACATACTACATCATAGACCTTCCTCCCTGCCAGAACGCTCAACGAATCGGGAAGTGTGTATTCATATATATTTTTATCAACCCGCCTGGCATCCGGCGGCATCCTGTATTGTAAAAGAAGAATATCAGTAAGATTGGCCCCCACAATCTGACTTGTTGTATCCACTATAAGTGCCTCAACAGTGAGTGGCGAGTGATCTCTATACGACTTTGCAGCAAGTGCACAGAGATCCCATGTGTTATCATTTGCTATGTGATCCACAGAACTAATCGCTATAAACTTTGAAAGAGCACCTCCTACCTCAAACTCACTGTTAAGTATCCTGCTCTCCTGCTGAATGTAGAGCCTGACGAACCATACCAGTGCCAACGAGGTTAGAATTGCTGAACCTATAAGTGAGAATTTCATCTTCATCGATAGAGAAAGATCCGGCAGCCAGAACCTTCTTACAGGTGCAGCATCTCTGTTCTTTATTAGCCTTAGCTCATTTCCATCCACAGTCTTTCTATAATCTATATCATCAATCATTCTCCGCATTATGAATATCCCCAGCCCGCCCTTCTTCCCAATATCAATATACCTCTTCAGATCAGGATCACTGACTTTATTTGGGTCGAACGAGTGTCCCTTGTCTATGAGAGAGACGGTAATGTTCTTTTCCTTTATTACCATTCTAATGGTAATATCTCCCTTCCAGTCGCGATATGCATGTCTGATTATGTTTGTTCCTGCCTCATCCACAGCAAGCTTGAAGGCATTTATGATGCGCTCAGAAACTCCATATTTTCTCCCAGTGCGTGTAATGAAATCTCTCAACTCCTTCAGGTGTTCTATATCTGCAGGAACCCTGTGCTCTTCATAAATCGCTCTTTTAAACATTGTTGTTTCCTGTGTTATTATTTCCGATTGTCTTCAACTTTTTCTTTACCTGATCAACAGCCTTTAATAGATATATATTATAGGGATCTATCTTTAATGCCTTTTCCCACTCCTGGAGGGCCTTCTCATAGAGTCCGCTCTTATAGTATTCAATTCCCCGATTGAAAAAGACACGTGCCTCCTTGGACATCTTTTTTCTTCCCTTTGATCGAGCAAGTGCACTTCGATAGAACTCTTTTGCCCTCACATCATCAGGAAAATAATCGAGTGCCTTTTTAAAATATCGTACCGCCTCTTCATAGTTTCCATTATTGTACTGTTTCTGACCCTCCTGAAAGTTAGTCTGAAAGTCGACCATTCTGTTGAGCTGCAGAATCTCTCTTTTTACCTTTTGATTGAGAACCGGAATATCGGATGTTTGTTTGTCGGCCCTGTTCAGCAACTGATATGCTTCTGAAATGTTGTCCTGCCTTCTCATCTGTCTTGCCCTGGAGATCAGCCTGTTCACCTCATCCTCCAGCTCCTTCCGTGCCTGTTTTATATATTTATTTAGAATTGGATTTTCCGGGTCTCTCTGAAGTGCTTCCTCCCACCTCTCTATTGCCTTCTGAAAGTTCTGCTTCTTTAAAAACTCGAGACCCTCATCGAGTCTGCCTTTTACAAACTGATTATCCTGTCTTACCTTCTCCTTTGCCCTCTCGTTATTCAGAAGCTCTGCCTCTCTTTGTTTTTGCAGCAACTCCTCTTTCTTCCTTGTTTCTTTCAGCAGAGCCAAGGCCTCCTGATTGTTTTCATCCTCTCTTAGTACCTTTGCAAATTCCAGCCTCGCATTGAAATAGTCCCCGCTATTTAAGAACTCCTTTCCTGCATTAAGGGCCTCTTTTATCCGCCTCTTTTTTCTCTCCTCTTCTTGTTTCATGACCATTCTTTTTATCTCTTCACCTCTAATCTGTTCCAGAATTCTTCTCTGTTCCTCGAGGCTCTTTCCTATATAGTATATTAATGTAAATCTGTGACTTCTCGCAAAGAATTCAGGATCTGCAATACGACTCGATGCATAATCTATCTGAATTGTTTTGTAACGCAGACCTCCTCCAAAACAGAGCTCTCCATTATCCAGTCCCGCTCTCACGAAAAAAGCATTAGACCATCCATACTCTATACCTACATGATACTTGATATCTTTATCCTCCTGATAATCGATGTCTGCAAGTATCATGATTCTGTCCTTACCGCCTCTTAAAAATAGACTCTTCGCAATACCGGTTCTGATCATATATGGTATCCTCTCGCTTCTCACGCCGAGCTTGAGACGTGGACTGAGCGCATTGATAAAATTACATCCAAGACTGAGATCCTTTAACATGCCGGCCCTATTCCCAAATCTGAAGTGAAGGCCTACATCTACTCCAAATCCATTCGTTGAATATGTGCCGAGCACCTGGCGTTCTACATTAAGATTTACTCCAATTGCCAATCCACCTACAACATTAAGCCCATAGGCTATCATCAATCTCCCCCACCAGTACGACATCTCTCCAATCTCAACAGGAACTCCTCTAATCTGTTCGATCTGTTTGATTCCATCTGTTCCGATCCTTGCAACCCCTATTCCAAAACTTCCAAAGTTTAGTGTCGGATGGACATATCCCAGATAGTTGTACTGTGTGCCCTCAAACAGTGTAGTTAAAGAAAACCCAACACTCTTTTTCTGAACAACAACCATTCCTGCTGGATTCCAGTAAAACGACGAAGCATCCTCTGGAAAGGCAACCTGAGCACTTCCAAGACCAAGGGCTCTGGCACCTATTCCTATGGAAAAAATACTCTCTCTTCCTGCCTCACCCTCCTGTGCAGCAAGAGAAAGCACCCTTATCACTGATAGATATAGTATAATCAATATTTTAATCTTTTTCCTGATCATATGCTACTTTACCACGGCAATCTTTATTTTTGCTATTTCACCATATCCAGTCTTCATTACAAGAATATATACACCATTGAGCACACTCAATCCTCTGTCGTTTTTCCCATCCCATATAACTGAATTATAGGAATTATCATGAAGACCCTGAGCCCCCTGGGGATCGTCTGCAGAAAAAGAACGCGACCAGACCAGTTTCCCGGTGAGTGTATAGATCCTGAATTCCACATCAGATTTATTCTTCAGGTAGTAGATTATTGTCGTCGTTTCTTTACCGGAAGTTCCAAATGGATTCGGACAGTTTAAAAGATATGGTTTTGAACCCTTCTCCACAACACCTGTTGGTATAAGCTGTTTTGGATCAGATCGTAAATTTTCAAACTCTCTCTCTGCTTCATCTAAAACAGAGATCGACACCTCAGGAGAATACTCATCAACAGCTTCTACAAAGGAACCATCAGGTATGTTGAGCTGAAAATATTCCGCTTCCCCGCTGTCCCTTATGTCTCCCATTACAACTACCACAACTGTATCTGTTGCAGGAATCTTCAACTCTTTGTTGAAAATAATCTTCATTGGATTCTCTGAGGGGATATCATTACCTTTCAGCTCTCCAAAACTCTGAGCCATATCAATATATGAGGTGTCAGCAGACTCGACCAATCTGTAAATAGAAATTTTTGATAGCACATCTGCAAGTCCTATCTCCACTCCATTAAAATCCTCGGCATTAAAGCTCATTGATTTGATTATAATCGAATTGGCCCCTTGCTTTCCCCTGTTGATCATCCTTACTCCCATTAAATATACACCACTCTCTCCCCTCAAAACATTTGAACCAACAGAATCAGGGGTCTGGTGAAGAGCTATGGAAAGCCATGAACCAACCGTGGTTACCGCTACCTTGTCACTCGGCCGGCTAACATATGCCTCGCTGTTTGTGTTTTCATCAAACGGTATTGTCGACAAGCGTGCCTCAATGCTAACTGCCTCGCGGCTCGGAACTGTAGGCGCTTTAATAGTCCAGGTGGCTGTGCCCCCAACCAAAATACTCTTAATATAATTCTCCTTTGTCGTATATCCATCGGGAAGGGGATCGAGTGAAACCTGGACACTACCTATGGTACCAGCAGTACCAAGATTTTGCAGCACTGCAGTCACAACAAACTCCTGTCCGAGAGAGAGCGAATTATCAGGAGTGTAAAGATCCAGCGATAGATTTGCCCGTTCAACAGTAACCACCTCCAGATACTCTGGCTCAGAAACAATCTCTATAGTATCCACGAGTGCATCCTTGCCCCGAGCCGTTATCTGAATAAATCTGTTTGAAACCGCCTGATCCGGTGCCTTTACCTGCCATTTTATCTCAGGGTTATCCTTTAGAAACTTTATGAGATTATCTGAAGTCGAATATGGATATGGAAGCTCGATTTCAACACTTATGTCTTTTACATTTGTTTGTTGAACAACTGTCCTTACAACAAACTGCTGTCCTGTCGAAAGAATCCTGTCGACTGCTCCGACTGGTTCTGATATAGAAATCGAGAGAGAAATTGCACTCTTTATGGTCTCCACATTAACACTCATCGATGTATGATCAACACCAGCAGGCTGGGCTGTATTCACATCATTGGGAATCGTATCAAGATACACTGTGATAGATTTAACAGGCTGTGCATCACCAGGTGCTATGACACTCCACTCGGCAGGCTCACCTGGCGCTATTGGAGCAACCACTGGCGATGAATCGAGCACATAGAAGGATGGCAGAACTATCCTTGCCCTTCCAGAATTATCCACTCCTGCCATATTTGAAGATTTATATTCTAAACTCGCCCTTACCTTGAATTTCTGATCTGTGGAAAAGAGACCATCCTGATTACTCAATTCAACATTAAAGGATAAATCGGCAGGCAGCTGAATAAAAATAGTTGCCGTAGAATCAAGAGCAGGTCCTATAGGCGCCTCCTGTCCAGAAACCTCATAATAGGCCTCAATTATCCCTGCAGTAAATCTTTCTTCATCAATGTCTATTGTCGAGGCTGCATAAATGTCGAACCTCAATGTGTCTCTT
>Ga0190359_1001116_pt1 | contig 17453 bp, 12 predicted proteins | sample 48721823_MG_FD_161269 | JGI IMG/M metagenome (GOLD analysis project Ga0190359, IMG submission 161269) | Hydrothermal vent microbial mat bacterial communities from Southern Trench, Guaymas Basin, Mexico - 4872-18-2-3_MG | ecosystem: Environmental > Aquatic > Marine > Hydrothermal vents >... | reverse complement strand
CGTCATAACCAGTTCCGGGTCGGAAGCCCTGTTCTCCAGCGCCCTCACCTTCGTGGAGAACGGCTCCAACGTTCTGATCCCTGATCCCGGATTCGTCCTTTACAAGCCCCATGTGACGATGATGGGGGGAAGCTTCAGGGAATATTCCCTTTCGATGGAGAACGACTTCCGACCTGACATAGAGGAGATGGAACGGCTCGTGGATGAACGCTCCAGGGTGATCGTGATGAATTCACCCTCCAATCCCACGGGGAGCATCATAACGAGACAGGACCGGGATGATATCGTTGACCTTGCCAGGGATAACGGCATGGTCATAATTTCCGATGAGGTCTACGATACGATGGTTTATCCGGGGAACACACACCATTCGTTCCTCGGGGTGTACGAGAAGGCGGTGATGGTCAACTCCTTTTCCAAGATATTCGCGATGACCGGATGGAGAATGGGGTACATGGCAGCCCCGGAAGAGCTCATATCGAACCTCAAGCTGGCTCATTATCATCTGGTGGCATGTCCCCCCACCCCACTGCAGTACGGTGCCCTGGCGGCTCTGAGGGATTCCGGCGATTTCACCTCAAGGATGGTGGAGGAGTTCAGGAAGCGCAGGGACCTGATAACCGGCAGGTTGAACGAGATCGAGGGCTTCTCGGCAGCCACTCCCAAGGCCACCTTCTATTCGTTCCCCTCGTTCGAGCTCCACGACGGTGGAAGGAGGATCGGATCGGAGGAGCTCTCGATGGAGCTTGCAAGAAGGGGGCTCATCTGCTCTCCGGGGTCCGCCTTCGGGAAAGGTGGAGAATATCATCTGCGATTCTCGTTCGTCAATTCCAAAGAGGAGATCTCCAGGGGAATGGACATAGTCGAGGATACGGCAAGGTCCTATTCCAAAACGGCTCCCGCAGGAGCATGAACAGTCCCCAATCCGCCGGGAATGATCCGTATGGCTATTCTTTCGGCATATCCGCCCTCTCCATCGATGTGATAGGGCAGCTCCCTGTCCAGTCCGACAACCTCCATCGTTCTCAACGTTCGGTAGATGCTCCCTTCCAGCTCGAGATGCTTCCCGCTGTAGGCCTTTTTTATGTTCAGCACGGACCTGATCTTGCCCAGATACGGTGAAATGGAAAGGTCCAGCATTCCATCGTTCATCAGCGCCCTGGGAGTGAGCCTGTAGCCCCCTCCGCAGGTGGTTCCGTTCCCTATCGTGCAGAGACTCACCGTATGCTCTTCCGCATCCCCCCCATCCACCGAAACGGATATCCTGTGAGGTTTGAACTTCATGAGAACGACCAGTGCACCGTAGGTATAGGTGAGCGCGGGTCCTATCTTCCTGACCAGGGACCTCCTGTCTGCAACGAAATGGTTGATCTCGGCATCGAGACCCAGGCCAACGACGTTGAGGAACAGCATGCCGTTCATCTCCCCAACGTCGATCCTTGAAGGCCCTCCGGAGATTATATCCTCGATGCATCCGCTCCTCGAGGCATCACCCTTTATGGAGACTATGGTATCGTTGCCGGAGCCGATGGGGACGATCCCGAGAAGGCTCCCGGTACCGGCTATGGCATTCACGGCTTCCATGACCGTCCCGTCCCCTCCGGCGGCCGCAATCACATCGAAACCGGAGCGGACGGCCTCACGGGCGATCTCCGTGCAGTGGCCCATTTCGGAGGTTTTTTCTATGTCGAGGTCCAGGGAGACGCCGGCTCGATACGCCGCCTTCCCGAACTCATCCCTCAGGGCAGTCTCATCGACCCTGAACCTTCCCACGCCCGCGTTTGGGTTGAAAATGACCTTTACCCTTCTTTCGACGCTCAAATGCACATCACCTTTCGACCCTTCTGCACGGGAGGGGATCCCGGGGAGCTCATCTGTCCCTGCCGATTATACGGCCCGAATCCTTCTCCCGAAGATAGATCCTTCTCTTCCCGTCCACTTCCCTCACGACCTCCAGGTTCCGGTAGGCCCATACTCCTGCCGCGACCCCTATGAAAACGAGTCCGAGCACGAACAGGGGCCATATCGGAAATGCGCGGGACGTCCCGTCGGACGACGTGACGTTTCCCGGAACCGTTCCGGAGTTCCCTCCCCCAGACCCGGTATCGGAGGAGATGAGACGGACCACGAAACTTGCCTGGGTCGAGGTCTCGGAGATCTGATCCTTCAAGGTAAGTGTGACGGTGTAGCTCGAGGATTCACCCACCTGGGCATCCTGGGGTATCACCATATCAATCGCGAAGGGCCAGACCTCTCCCTCGTTCACGTTCTGATATTCCGTCTGCCTCAACGATGCTTCCCATCTGCCCTCGCTCAGGGAGAGGGTGGCGGTTACCGTGAACGGTATGTCCAGTCCGCTCTTCTCCGTTACCATGAACGACCCCTCTATGAGAAGCACCGTTTCCTCCTCTTCAAGGGGGATCACGGGCCATTCACTGTTTATCTGTATCTCGCCATCAATGTTCTGAACCCCGCCCATCGCTCCGGAGGATAGAAAGGATGAGGTGATGACGAACAGCACTGCAGAGATAAGGGCCGGATTGCGGATCTTCATGAAGGTCCCGCAGGTGGATAGGACCTGTGATTAGATGAAGTTTATCATCATCACTCCACGGTCACGGACTTCGCCAGATTGCGCGGTTTATCTATGGAGCAGCCCCTCAGCTTCGCCGTGTAATATGCCAGAAGCTGGAGGAGAACGGAGACGGATATGGGGGAATACATCGATCCGGGATCCGGGTAGGTAAGAATCCTGTCCGTGTACTTCCTGACCTCCCTGTCGCCCTCCGGGACTATCGCGAGAACGGGAGCTCCCCTCGCGGAGCATTCCCCGATGTTCCCCAGCATCTTATCATATGTGTGATCCCTTGAAACAATGGCAATGACCGGGGTCCTGTCCGTGAGGAGGGCCAGGGGGCCGTGCTTGAGCTCTCCGGCAGGATAACCCTCACAGTGAATGTAGGATATCTCCTTCATCTTCAGGGCTCCCTCGAGGGCCGTGGGGTAATTGATGTAGCGGCCGAGGTAGAATGCGTTCTCGAAATCCTTCAGCCATTCGGCCTGTTCCTTCACCGGGTCATTCTCGTCCAGAATGCCCTCGACGGACCTGATGGTATCCCTCAGGCCGCGCTCCACGGCACGGTATTCCTCTCTCGAGATCACTCCCATGTTGTATCCTATATGAGAGGACAGCAGGTACATCATCATCAGCTGGGAAGTGAAGGTCTTCGAGGCTGCCACGCCTATCTCCGGGCCAGACCTCAGATAGAGGGTAAGGTCCGTCTCCCTTGTTATGGTCGAACCCACGACATTCGTTATCGCAACGGTTCTCGAACCCCTCTTCCTCGCCTCCCTTGCCGCCATGATGGTGTCCAGGGTCTCGCCGCTCTGCGTGATGAACATCATAAGGGGATCTTCCTTCGTTGTGCTGGCGAACCGGTACTCGGAGGCCATCGAAACTATGGTAGGTATGGATGTGAACCTCTCGAACAGATACTTTCCCACGAGTCCCGCATGATATGAAGTACCGCATGCGACTATTCTCACGAGCCGTGTCTGAACGAGATCCCTGGGAAGGTTCTTCTCATCGGACCTCCATCCGGAAAGGGACTGATGGAGGGACCTGGGCTGCTCGAATATCTCCTTGAGCATGTAATGTTCGAACCCGCCCTTCTCCGCATCCTCTATGGACCAGTCGACCCTTGTCCAATCCCTCTCCACGGGGGTGCCGTCAAGTTTCTCCACCTTGACGGAGTCCTTCTCTATCCTTGCGATCTCCCCGTCCTCCATGAAGAGGAACCTGTTTGTGTACTTCAGAAGCGCGGTCACATCCGAGGCCACGAAGGATTCCTTCACACCCTTGCCCAGGACCATCGGGCTCTTCTCCCTTGCGGATATCAGAAGATCGGGATGGTCCCTGTGAACGATCACCAGTGCATAGGAGCCTTCAAGCCTCTTCACGGCGCTGCGAACGGCTTCCAGCAGGTCCCCCCCGTTCCCCTTGTACTCTTCCTCGATGAGGTGGGGTATGACTTCGGAGTCCGTTTCCGAAAGGAACTCGTGACCCGCAGCGATAAGTTCCTCCTTGAGGGAAAGATGATTGTCTATGATGCCGTTGTGAACCACGGCCAGGGATGGTCCGCTGTCCGTGTGGGGATGTGCATTTATCTCGTTGGGAACGCCATGCGTTGCCCACCTTGTATGGGAGATGCCGATCCTCGCACCGCATCTTTCCATCCTGGATTCCAGTTCGGAGATGTAACCCGAGCTCTTCCTCACCACGAGCTCCCTGCCGGCTCCATTCCCGCATATCATGGCTATTCCCGATGAATCGTAACCCCTGTACTCGAGCTTCTTCAGAGCATCGATGAGTATCCCGGAAGCTTCCTGACCTCCGATGTAGCCAACTATACCGCACATGTGGATACCTCACACGGCATTGGTCCCATCCGGGAGATTGTCCCTGAGCGACCGCATGGACTGGACCCTGCATTCATTTCCCAGAATGACCCCGGGAGACAGCGAAACATGGTGGGAGATCTCGCAATCCGCCCCCACGACCGCACCAAGGGTCTTTGTTGATGTAAGATTCTCCAGCTTGATGCGATACTCACCCTGCTCCACGCTGAAATGATCCCCCAGCGAAGACCCCTGGGCCACGATGGTCTGGTAGATGGAGGCATGGGCCCCGATCACCACGTCGTCCATGATCAGCGAGCCCTTGATGACGGAGAAGGGGCCCACGGTGCTGTTCTCCCCGATGGAGGTGTTCGCACCGATATATGCTCCCGGCCCGACAGTGGAGTTCTCGCCTATGACCGTTGGACCCTCTATGACCGTATTGGCCCTTATCCTTGCATTGGGTCCTATCCTTACATTTCCCCGTATCACAGCTCCCTCCTCGATTGTGCCTCCCATGTCCTTCGGGATGCGTGAGAGGACATACTCGTTCAGGACCAGAAGGTCCCAGGGATAGACGGCATCCAGCCATCTCTCCGCCGGAATGACCCTTATCCTCCTTCCCTCTGCCTCACGGGTCATGCAAGAGGTGAGCGTCAGCGGTTGACCGATGTCCATCTCCTCCAATCTGGGGAATATCTCCTCGTCCAGGAGATAGGTCCCCGTATTGATGAGGGTGGAGGAGGAAGGATCCTGATACTCCCACAGGGCAAGAGCGAAGATCGAGGGCGCACCGCTCGAGACCAGGTCCTCCGTCAGCTTGGGTTTCTCCACTATTCTTTCCAGGAAGTCACCCTTCACCTCGACGACGCCGTACTTGGACGAGTTCGCCGTCTGGGTGACCATAAGTCCCCATTCCCCTTTCTTGACCTTCGAAAGGTTCCTGAGCGCCTCGACTTCCAGCAGGGAATCTCCCGGAACCACCAGGAACTGCCCCTTCAGCTTGTCCCTGGCCTGGTACAGCGCATGGGCCGTGCCCAGCTGGAACTTCTGGGTAACGTACTCTATGTTCACCCCCATCGGCTTCCCGTCCCCGAGGAGGTTCATGACCTTCTCCTTGTGATAACCGACAACGACCACGATGTCACGGACATCACACTTCGCCAGTGTCTCGATAACGTATGATATCATGGGCCTGTTCGCTATGGGGAGCATCCCCTTGCTCATACTGCCCGTCAGGGGCCTCAGCCTTCGACCCTCTCCAGCTGCCAGAACAACCGCCTTCATCCAAATTCCACCTGTTATCAAAGCGTATCATCTATTATCCTTGTAATCTCCCGCTCCACCTCTTCCGTCACCTCGTCCTGGAGCTCCTTGGGAACCGTTTTCAGACCCAGATGAACGGATGCCTTTGCTATCTTCATGGCGGCAAGCGTCTGTTTCACCTTGGCTTCGTAATACTGCGTGAGGGCCTCCTTTATCTCGGCCTTCAGCTCGGGGTTCTGATCAAGGGTCTTCTTCACCTTTGCCTTCAGCTCGTCCTTGACCATGTCCCTGGCGACCTCGAGAATGAGGTCCTCGCCGCCCAGAATATCCTCGATGGAGGAGTAGACTAGCCTACCCAGATTTGTCTCGTTGGACATGTACATACCTCCTCATGGAATGGAGGATGGGGTTAATTAAAGGTATTGCAGTTCTTATCGGACCTTCCGAAGAACCAGTTCATGCACCCTGGACCCTTCGGCCCTGTACCTCATCCGGGACATGATGACACCCATGAGGGGCTTCTTTTTTCCTTCCCTGAAAGCTTCCAGAAGATCCGGATTCGAGTCCGTCTCCTCATCTATGACGGATGCCATCTCTTCCTCGGACATCAGGGCCAGGCCCGCCTCCTCGAGGACCTCCCTCGGACCCCTGCCGGAGTCCGCCATCCCCGAAATGAGCTCCGGAAGGGCGGATGTGGCGGAGATTCCCCTTGCGGGGAAGGATATCGCCTCCGCAAGGTATTCCCGGTCGATGGAACCAACATCCACGCCGGATCTTACCAGATGCCTCAACTCCTCGACTATGAACATGGCGGCGAATTTCTTCCCCGCACCTCTCGCCACAGCCTTCTCGAAAACATCCAGAAGCGGAGATACGACAAGACGGTGGGCAACGTTGGAAGGGACGCCTTCCGCCATCAGCTCCTCCTTCAGCTCCCACCACGGTCTTGGAACCCGGGACCTCACTCGTTCGAGAAGCTCCGGGGTGACCACGATGGGAGGTCTGTCGGTATCCGGATACATCCTGTCCGGTCCCGGAAGTATCCTCTCGAAGGTGGTCATGTCCGGTGTGATGACCTGTCTGGTCTCGTTGGGGACGCCATCGAAGGCCTCCCTGCATCTGATATATGCCTCCTCGACTCCCGTTCCGGTGTCCGCGGTGGGCCCCCAGACAAGTACGAAAGCATCATCCGGTCCGGCTCCGAGAAGCTTCCCCACCGCCTTGACATCTTCCGTGGTAAGACCCCCGAAGGGTTCATCGTCGGAGGTGAACAGGTTGGGCATCCTGTCAAGGCATGCTATCACCCTGAGCCTGCCCGAGATCTCATCGGCGAATGTCTGGTCCCCGTGTGTGGGATGCGACAGGATCTCCCTGAAACCCGGAATGAGAACGGCCCTGATATCCAGCCCGTTCCCTTCCTCCACGGGGCCCTGGAACCAGGGTTCGAAGAGTTCAATTCTCCTTCCGGAAAATATGGAGGTCGCATCCTTCTGCACCATCGTCGAGAAGGATTCCACGTCCATCGAGGAAGGGTCGAGCTTTCTGTCTCTCAGCAGGGATCCAATCTTCAGCAGGTTGTGCTGCCTCACCGCCTCTCCGGCCGTGACGGGGGGTATCCATTCCAGGAAGGGGACCCCTTTTATCTCCACTCTCTGACCGCCCTCGACGGAAACGTTGACGTCCTGCCTTGTGGCGCCAGGTCCCCTTCTGACCATTCTGGTGGACCTCATAACCCATCCCAGGACCTCTGCCATCTCGCCCGCCTCGGTGGGATTCCTGGCCACGGGCTCGGTCACGACCTCGACAAGGGGGATCGAGAGCCTGTCCGTCCTGAAGGTTATCTCGTGGCCCTCATCCCTGACCTCCCTGCAGGCGTCCTCCTCCAGCGATATCTGCCTGATATCTATGTTCCTCCCGTCCTTCCACGGGACGAAACCTCCGAGGGATATGATCGCGGTTCTCTGGAAACCCGTCGGGATGGACCCGTCCAGATACTGTTTTCTTGAAACATGGACCTCGTCAACAAGGGCGCAGTTCATGGCGCTTGCTATGACCATCGAGATCTCAAGAGCCTTCTCATCCATCTCGAAGGGGGGGGTGTCGTCGATCTCGTAGGAACAGGTGGTGTCCCTGTAGAACTCGTATGTGATGTTCTTCTTCGTCTTGAACTCCATGAGCGCGGTTCCGTCATAGGTCCCCATCTCCGAGAGGGTGGGCCTCATGTGTCTGATTATCGTGAAATGGGCCGGATCGTTCCTGTAGACAGGTGGACATCTGCAGAACAGCTTCCTATCGGTATCCAGCTGCTGGTGTATCTCGAGACCGCACTTGAAGCCCAGGGCTTCGAAATCCTTGTCATCCATTGGCAGACGCCTCCGATGATGGTAGTCCAACGACGGGGAAAATGATGTCCCTATAATAATATGATGGTCACTCACGGTCACGGCATGCCGGATGAAAGCGAATGCCTCACAGGGAGTGTTGTCCGGTTACAGGACATCCCGTCCTACCGTCCAAGGACCGTCACTTTAACATATAAAGCGGCTGTGCGTGAAATCCTGATTCGAGCTTCTCCTATGGTGGAGAGCCCTTTCTGAAGACACGAATTCCTGAAACGTTCTTGAATATATGAAAAAATGTTCCTTTTCCCGAAAGGGGAGGGGTTCGGAGCTTCGGGAACCCGACACTGGTGTTCATGACAATATGAAAACGTATATATATCGTTACAGGCAATAATCGACCTCCTCGGAAACTCGAGGTTCAGCCAGCTTCAGGTGATTCCATGAAGGTCAGACAATCGATTCCGCTTATTCTGGCGGCAGTAATGCTTTTGAGTTCTCTTGCTCTCATGTCTCCCGCTCCCGCAGGAGTGGATAAGGGAGTGTCAGCGACCCCCGCGAGGGCAAATCCGCTCTACCAGCACAGTGAGAGCTACAACCTGACGTTCTCCAAACCTACCTTTTTCGGCTCTAACGACCCATATTATACTGAAGATGTTGAAGAAAACGATTGGGATGATATTGCAATAGTAGTATTCTTCCAGGACAAACATATGCATAACAAAAACGTAGGAAGTTATAATGTTAAAGCTGCAGAAATATACCAAACAGCTTTCATCCCTCTTAATGGAACAACAATCGACACCGGAACTAACAAATGTGTATTAATGGAAGATTTCACCGCTGTTTGGTGTGGACCATGTACTGCTGTTATTGGTTCCATGGATAGATTAAATCATGATGAAAATTATTTTCCCGATAAATATGTAGGTGTGGAATGGCATGCAAGCTCAAGCAGTGATGTCTATTATAGGGCAATTTCCTCATCAAGAATGGGATTCTATAGCGGCCCAGCATATCCTACTGTTGTAATTGATGGGGACGATATTTCAGTGGGAGCTGTCGGATCTGGTGCGAACTCAACCACCCAAGACAATAATATCAAAACAAGGGTCAATACACAAGCCAATACTCCTTCACCCATTTCAATATCGGCTATAGGGGGACATAGCTCCTCACAAGCATGGGTAAATTTCACTCTTAAGGTTGAAGACTCCAATTTCGATAATAAACTGACAGAAGCCCATATCATTTTGATTCAAGACGCTCATCCAAGACGTCATAACGCCAACAAAGATGCTAGGCTTGGTTGGATCGTTGAAAAACACAGAAACTTCGATATCTTCACTTCGATTCCATCCAATGATCCGATCCTCTCGAACATACTTCCCGCAGATGGTTCGATCATCTCCGGTGATGTCGAGATATCCTTCAACGCCACGGACCCCGATGCGGACGATTCGAAGATAGAAAAGAGCGTTGCCGTAAGGAAGAAGGGCTCGGCGGACTGGTCCCCGATCACCCCCACCGGCGGGAAATACATTTGGAAGACCGCCGAAAAGGCCGGCTCTAACTACATCTTCCCCGACGGCGAATACGAGATAAGGATTCACGCCAAGGACTACTGGGGGGATGAGGCCGAGGAGATAATAGATGTCACTGTCCGCAACCCGGACCCGCCCCTGGTGAACCTCGACGAGTACGAGATGAAGCAGCAGCTGAGTGGCGATATGGTCCTGAGGGGAACCTTCGACATCATGTGGAACATGATGGACGATGAGGATGACACGGGCCTCATCACCGACATCTACTACAAGTCGGATTCGGTCATCGAATGGACACCTCTCGTGGAAGGTCTGGTGGATCAGTCGGAATATTCATGGAACACCATGGATCCAAGGGTTCCCGACGAGGAGGGATACAAGATCAAGGTGGTCGTGACCGATACCGATAATATGACGGCCGAAGTGGAATCCTCGTTCCGGTTCGAGATAAACAACCCCGACCCGCCGGAACTCCTGGTGACGTATCCCCCCGAGGGGAGGGAGCTGTCGGGTCCCGGATCAATAAAATGGGTTGCCACGGATGACGAGGATGCACAGCAGATGCTTCTCGTCTACATCTCGCTCTCCTCCGACGGGGGGGAGACATGGACCGAGATCGGCTCGGAGAAACCGAACTCCGGCACCTTCTCCTTCGATACGACATTGTACCCCGATGGGGACAACTACAAGGGAAAGGTAAGGGTCAGGGATACCGAGGGGCTGTTCACCGAAGCTGAGACACCCCTGTTCTCCATATACAACAACGACAGGCCCGAGGTGGATCTGATATCTCCCGCCCAGGAGGATACCGTGACCGGTGAGGTGGAGATAACATGGTCGGCAAGCGATCAGGAGGACCCGGCAGAAGAACTGACCTACGACCTGTACTACATGTTCGAATCGGATACCTTCTGGAAGACCCTGACACTGGATGAACCCAACACGGGTTCCTACTTGTGGGATACCACACAGCTCTCCGAGGGAGACGGGATATACACCATAAGATTAGTATTCAAGGACACCAGGGGGCTGGAATCCGATACCGTGACCAGATACTTCACCGTTTACAACCCGGACGAACCGGTGATCACCAATCCTTCCGGACCTTCCGGACCTGTCGAGAAGATCACGACCCTGCAGTGGACCGCATATGATCCGGACCCCTTCGAGACCGATTCGCTCAAGGTATGGATCTACTACAAGGGCGAGGAGGGGGATTGGATGGCGGTCGACGGTGCACTGGGGATCGTCAACACCAATCAGTTCCAGCTCGATGTGAGCAATTGGGCGGACGGAAACTACCAGGTAAAGATAGTTGTATCGGACTGCCAGGAAGGTGAGTTCAACAGGACGACCGAGTACGTGTTCCCGAACATCATCGTCGACAACAATGATCCGCCCACGATTGAACTCATATCCGCTCCGGACCCGCTGGCAAACAACACCGGTGACATCACATTCTCGTGGGACGGCTCCGACCCCGAGGGGAAGGATGTCCATTATGCACTCTACTACAGACCTGCGGGAACGGATGGGTGGATACCGATAACAGGTGCACTCAAACTCACCACGACATCGTTCATCTGGAACACATCCGAGATGGAAACGGGGGATTACGAGGTGAAGATCGTTGCGACCGATACCTCCAGAGAGAAGCTTGAGAGCGAGGTCATCACCCCGGCTTTCTCCATCTATGTTCCTCCGGAAAAGGTGAATGAGAATAACAACAACAATAACAACCAGAACACCGAGGTGACAAGCTCCGACGACGGTTCATCCACGACGACAATAATAATCGCGGTGATCGCCCTGGGTCTGGTCCTGGTGATAGCAATGCTCGTTGCCGGTCTCCTCATAATGAAGAAGAAGTCGGCCAGCGCGGCCTTCCCGCCCCCGGGAGGACTTCCACCCGGTATGACAACACCCGGAATGCCGCCTTCACAGCAACAGGGCCTCCCGGGAACCGTCCGGGGAGGACAGCTCCCCGCCCGGGAGCAGCAGCTTCCACCTCCACAGACACCGCAGCCCCCCTCGGGAACTGCTCAGGAAGGACAGCTCTCTGCCCAGACACCACAGTCCCCCCCGGCGGCACCACCGGCCCCTTGATGAACTCCGGATGATCCGACGAAGGCACATCCGGGTAAACCCTTCGATACAGCTCGTATACTGTCCTGAAGGGTTCACCGCTGAAGGTTCGGGAATCCGTTCATCGAGGGTCGAAAACGACAATTCGACACATTCCCTGGTGTATCACAATGACATGTCGGTGCGGAAGATGATCAGAGCCCCTTCACACCGGGATCGTCCCTGAAATGCTGTTCCATAGTCCTGTACAAGACGGGTGTGAGCATTATCGTGAGGAGGGTGACAATTATGACTATCGAGAATTCGTCGGGAGACAGAAGCCCCTCCTTCAGACCCGACTTTATGAGGATGAACTCGAGAGCTCCCCTTCCACCCATTGCGGTCCCGATGAGAAGGGCTCCGGCAGGGGGAATTGCCCTCATCCTTGAACCGATACCGCAGCCGACAATCTTCCCCATGAAGGCAAAGAAGGTGAATGCCAGGACCCCGAAGAGGATGTAGAGAAGGGAATTCCCTCCCTCCGAGACCAGGCTCGATCCGAGCAGTATTCCCACCACCCCGAAGAAGATGGGCGAGAAAAGCGAATCCATCATGAGAGTGAAGGTCTCCTTGAACTTCATCCAGTTTATACCCCGGGAAAGCATCGGATCCGGTAGTATTCCCCACCGACTCAGTATCAACCCGGCGAGATACACACCGATGACCTCGTGAAGCCCCACCCATCTTGACACGATACCGAGGCCCAGAGCGAACAGGAAGCCTATGGAAAGGAGGACCTCGAAGCCCTTTCCCGAGAACCTGTCCAGGACCTTTCCGGATATCCTGGAGAGAACGTAGAACGTTATGATGAGGAAGGCGATCACCTTGACGGACGTAAAGGCCAGACTCACGACCGTGGCCGTCACTCCCTCGAGCTCCCCGAACAGGGGGGAGAGCACACCGGGTGTTCCCGAAACGAAGGAGAGGACCACACCAAGAACGAATACGGCAAGTATATCGTCTATGAAGCTCGCACCGACGACGATCGTCCGGAGCCTGTCGTGGCTCGTCCTGGCAAGCATTGCCGAGGAGACCTCTATTGCGGAGTTGGAGAGTATTGCCCCGAGGAAGAGGGACGTCTCCAGGGAGAGATCGAAAACGAGGTAGGAAAGTGTGAATATTGTGGCGAATGAAACGATGACACCCGCGGCTCCAACCACTATCGATGTCATCCTGTACTTCTTGAACGAGGAGAAATCCGTATGAAGGCCGGAATGGAACATTATCACTATTATGGCGAACTCCGAGAATGTGAGCAGGGTGGGACCCTCCTCCAGCATATTCAGGAAGAGAGGTGAAAGGATGAGCCCTCCCAGGACCTCTCCGACTATGGGAGATATCCTTGCCCTCTTCAGGAGCAGACCCGTGGACCGGCTAAGAAGAAGCAGAAGCAGAAGCGCTATCAGGGTATCATCGATGGGTTCGAACCCGAAAAGACCCGACGTCTCCTATCCCTCCGAGGTATTGAGGTCCTCCTTCAGGACGACCTTGCCGTTCCGGAATATCCTGACGGTTCCCGAGGAGGAGAGGGCAAACGATACCGCATCGGTGGCATAGGTTATCGAGGCAGCGGCCAGATGCCTCCCCCCGAGACCTCCGGTGGTCTGGACATGGGGATCCACCAGGATATACCTCCCGGCGGAGAGTATCCTTCCTCTCGAGTCGATTATGAAGGCCCCGTCCAGCTGGGCAAACTCCTTGATGGATTCCCAGTTCTCCTTGTTGAGAAGGGACCTTATGTCCTCCTCCTGATTGTGATACGGATTTATGACAAGCTGCTTAGAGCTTTCCATCACCTTCTCGGTGTCACCGACGATGAACAGGGTCCCGACCCTTTTCCCCTCCCTGCCCTCGAGATGTATCTCGAAGAGAATCTTCAGCAGGGCCTCCATGACCTCGCGGTCAACGATATCCGAAAGCTCCTCCATGACACGATAAAAGGGCATTGCCGAGGAATTGAACTCGAGAAGGAACCTGAAAGGATATTCCGAAACGAGCAGCACCTCCATATCGGACTTGATGTATCCCCCGAGGAATATCCTGAAGATGAGACGTTCTATGAAGTTCATGAAGTATATCGAGTTCTCCAGGTTCCGGTTGTAGGTGTAAAAAATCACACCTTCCCTCACGTTCACATCCTTTCCCCGCGATGTCAGAACTATCGTCTTGTCCGTCTTCACCCTGTCCATCAGGGAGGAGATGAAATTCGCATCATCCGAGACCACGATGGACAGGTCGTAGGACCTGTCCGGATCGAAAAGAAGATCGCTTATGGAGGACATCCGTAATCGATGTCCTATCATGGATTATCGATATAAAGGTTTCATATATGTTGCATGGAATACGTGGACAGGGTGGGAGCATTGGACAACAACGAGAAGGAAAAACCCTTCATGGAACTCCCAAGGGGTGTGCTGATAGACCGTGACGCGGTCCCTAGGGTGGGTGAGGTCTGCAGGAAATTCCATCTCAGCGGGACCGGGCTGATCGTCTGCGACCGCATCACCAGGAAGATCGCCGGGGAGGCCGTCAGGGAATCACTTGACGGAAGGGGTTTCGAGACGGAGATAATCGAGATAGAGGGGGCCACCGATCACTCCACCGATATCGTGAGGGAATTCGTCAAGGAGCAGGGAAACTTCTTCCTCCTGGGCGTGGGAGGGGGGAGGGCCATCGACGTTGCAAAGTACGTGGCATACGTCGAGGATCTGGAATTCATCTCCATCCCCACAGCCGCCTCCCATGACGGAATCGCCTCATCAAGGGCCTCCATAGAGATGGACGGAAGGAAGAAATCCATAATGGCAAAGGCTCCACTGGGCGTGATAGCGGATGTGGGAATAATCGCGGAGTCCCCTTACAGGCTTCTTGCATCGGGCTGCGCCGACATCATATCCAACTGCACCGCGGTGATGGACTGGAAGCTGGCGCACAGATTGAAGGATGTGCCGTTCTCTGAATATGCAGCGTCCCTATCGGAGATGACCGCGAAGCTTCTCATGGACCGTGCGGAGGATATCAGGGCCTCCCTTCCGGAATCGGTGAGAATTGTCCTGAAGGCACTTGTGAGCTCCTCCGTGGCAATGTCGATTGCAGGTTCCTCGAGACCGGCCTCCGGATCGGAACACATGTTCGCCCATGCCCTGGATGCCGTCGCGGAAAGACCGGCACTTCATGGTGAGGAGACAGGGGTGGGGACCATCATGATGATGTATCTCCACGGCGGGGACTGGAAGAGGATAAGGGATTCCCTGCTGACAATCGGAGCTCCCGTCGACGCAAAGAGCCTGGGTGTGAGTGACGAAGAGGTGATACAGGCCCTGCTCATGGCCCATCGGATCCGGCCTGAAAGATACACCATCCTGGGAAGCGGACTCGAGGAAAAGGCCGCATGGAAGATCGCAAGGACCACGCAGGTCATCGATTGACATCGGGGTCCCATCTCTTCACGTGGACCAGGTCCCCGTAGAAATGGGCAAACGCGAATAGACCGATGGCAGCGCAAGGGAGAGAGAGCACCCAGAAGAACGGCTCTATGGGATTGAGGTAGAGAATCGTTGCCGTGTTGAAGGATCCGAGGATCAGCATTCCCTTCAGTGCCGTCCTGTAGAGATTCCTGCGGTTCGTGGAACGGGCCATCAGGATCCCCATGGAACCCCTTATGGTGGAAGCTCCCACCGCGAAGATTACCAGACCCAGGATATGATCCCAGTAATAGTCGATGTTCACAACAAGCTGGCCCATGAGGAAGGCTATGTACATCGACGCGGCTCCAAGTGAAAAAGCGAGCCCCAGAAAGGCCTTATCGGACCTGCCCCTGGTCTTCCTCCTGTTCAGGAACATGTAATAGAGCAGGCATTCTGCCAGTGCCAGGCCGAAGGCCGATATGAGCCCGATCACCGAAAGAGAGTAGTAGGATATGAAGAACAGATGCCCGATGATCACCACGATACCGGCGAATATCCCCAGAACAAAGGAGGCGTTGGTATCCCTCTCCGCTATCTTCCGCTCGTACCTGGACATCACCGCCCAAAGCAGGCCGAAGGTGGGTCCGAGGCCGATCAGAAAACCGAGGAGTATGGATATGCGGTCGGACATCCATGACCCATGAAGAAGCGATGTATTTCTATTTTCCCTTTTCCGGATGCGGGTTCCCGGAGGATCGGGAGCTCCGGGCGGAAAGACCCTTCGGGACAGGGGGCCGGATGACGATATCCGTTCCAAAAGATTGATAACGAAGCCAGGCCCTCCATCGCCGATGGCCGATCACAAATGGACGATGTACATCCCCGTTCTCGTGGTGATGATCCTTGCTGTCCCGCTGGTCCACATGGCACAGTGGAGCGATTTCGAGCGGTCCAGGGAGCTTGCCTCGGAAGTGTTGGATACCTCGGGAACATTCAGGGGATTCACCGAGGACACATCCACGACGGTGACTCTGGTCCCCGAATCGGTTATCGACTCCACGATATCCGGAAGCAGGGAGAAGGTGAACGTTACCGATTCCTCGGGAAACGTCACCACGATCTCACAGGATTCACCCAGGAAGTCCGTACTTGGGGGGCTGCTCAATGCCCTCCTGATGGTGGCCGTTGCAATACTTGCGGCCTTCGGCATCTACAGGCTGTTCATCCGCAGGAAGAAGCTCACCCTGAAATTGTTCTTTCTCTCCGCACTGTGGCTGTGCGGGACCGTATCCATCATACTTTTCCTCTATCTCTTTCATGATTATCTATCGGATGCGGTGGGTCTTTCCATACCCCTGAACACCCTCGCCTACATCGTGATGGCGGCGATGGGAATCTCGGGGGGGACGTACATCGCCTACAACATGGTCATCAAGGCAAGGGAGCCCGGGAGGAAGAACCCGGCACTCCTTGCGTTCTGCATACTTCTCGGAGCGTTCCTCGTCATCGTTCTTCCCGTCTGGGTGATAATCCCCCTCCTTACCGCCATAGCCGTATGGGACCTGTGGGCTGCAAAGAGGGGGATAATAAAGGATATGATAACCGAGTCCGACAGGGAGAAGGATTCCATAATCAGGCAGCGAAGGAGAGCCGAAGAGGAGACGATGAGAAGGGAAGCGGGCCTCATCCCCTCCTCGAACCCGGTCCCGGGCATCATGTCCCCCAAGGCAGGTCCTTCCGGGGGGGGGAGGGAGGATGTCGGTTTCCCCAGGGGAAACGGAAGGGACCCCGAAGGATCCGGGAAGGGGAAAAAGACCCGCACCAAAGGAGGATTTCTCGATGTGGCTCCCGGGGAGGATATAACATCGTACGGGCTCTTCGAGGGGAAATACTATTCCCTGGGTCTGGGGGATTTCATCTTCTTTGCGGTTCTCGTTTCGGCGGTTTTCAAGTGGATGATGCTGAAGGTTCCTTGGCTTGAATTCTACCTTCCCGGGTGGGGGGAGCTCCTTGTTATGACCGCCACCGCCTTGACGGGGGCTCTGGTGCTGTTGGGATTGAAGAAGACCCTTGGTTACCTTGATCGCGAGAGTGTAATGCCGGGCCTTCCCCTGTCTATACTTTTCGGACTGTTCGGATTCTTCTCCACGGTCATCTTCCTTCAGGCCCTGAACCTGATCTTCTACGGGACCGTGGTCAATCCTTTCTAGAGCTCCGTTGGCTGAGGCAGGATTTCAATACGAAACCCTGGATAACCTCCCCCGAATCCCTGCCACCGTGGCTTGGAGGTATGGCGGCTTCATTATTTTCAAAAGAAAGTGTTTGAATTCATGAAAATAATGATCGGAAAAATCATCGGGATTTTTCCAAGACCT
>Ga0190359_1001115_pt1 | contig 17453 bp, 16 predicted proteins | sample 48721823_MG_FD_161269 | JGI IMG/M metagenome (GOLD analysis project Ga0190359, IMG submission 161269) | Hydrothermal vent microbial mat bacterial communities from Southern Trench, Guaymas Basin, Mexico - 4872-18-2-3_MG | ecosystem: Environmental > Aquatic > Marine > Hydrothermal vents >... | reverse complement strand
TGTTGGTCCGTAATCATCCAAGCCTCCATTCTTAATTTGGGTACTTGGATAGTTTACCAATTTTATGCTTTAAAAACCGGGAATTTTAATTGTCGTCAGACGGTATTTATAAATGTCGTCAATCAGATGCTGTAACACAGAAGCAAAGCTTCCGAAATTATTTCCCTCCCAAGTACAACCTGGGAGGGAGTTTAGAATCTTGCTTGTTGACGAATTATTTATTTTTTCTTGTCTTTACATTTATCACAACATTTTTGTTCTTTAAATTCCTTATTGCGCAGGTTTTTTTCAAACCATTTTAAAATTCTGTAACTTACATCCATTAGAAATTTCGGTTCTCTTGGGCCGTGCGGAGTTCTGGGGTAAGCTACCATCTCGGTGGGTACTCCAAGGCGTTTGAGTGAAACATAAAATTCAATACCCTGGGTATAAGGAACTCTCCAGTCATTCTGTCCGTGTATTATCTGTGTTGGCGTTTTTACATTTTTAATTCTGTAAATTGCAGAATGTTTTTCGTAAACATTGTAATTATCCCAGTATTCTCCTTTCAAATGAGCAACAAGATAATCGGGTATATCAGTAGTAGTTACCATACTTATAAGATTGGGAAGCCCTGCTCCCATACTCGCGGCCTTAAATCTGTCTGTTTTTGTTACCACGTAACTGGTCATATAACCGCCATAGCTCCAGCCCATAACGCACAGGCTGTCAGGATGTCCGATTCCCATATCAATAACTTTATCAACTCCTGTCATACAGTCGTCAAAATCACCGAAACCCCAGTCACGGACATTCAGATGCCTGAATTTGGCGCCGTAGCCTGTACTTCCTCTTGGATTGGGGCGAATAATTGCATATCCGTGCTGTGCAAAATACTGGATCATATAGATTGAAGGCCCGCCTGTAAATCGTTTGCTGAATGCACCTGCAGGACCTCCGTGGATATTGAGAATTAAGGGATATTTTTGTCCCTCTTTATAATTTACGGGATATGTAAGAAGACCTTCAACATCAAGTCCGTCCTTTGATTTCCATTTAATTAAAACTGTTTTTCCCATTGGAGGGATTTTAATATTTTTATTAATTTGCGTTAACTTCTTTAATTTTAATGACTTGACTGATGAGAAATAAACATCCGGCGGGAGTTCGGGCAGTTCATAGGTAAATGCAATGTGTTTTCTGTTTTTATCAAAAGAGACATTTCCAAAAACTCCGCTTTTCCTGGTAACATAACCAGGTTTATTACCGTTTATCGGAATTGATAATACAAAAACGTCAGTTTTTACAAATTCTGAGAAATAGATTTTCTTACTGTCTGAAGACCATGCAATAAGCCTGGGGCTTCTGTCAGGAGTATCCGCAAGTTTTTTCGGATTACCTCCTGAACAGGATACAATGTAAATATCTACCTGTCCCACGGGGTCCGGTTTGCCTCCGTTACTTGTAAATGCAATCAATTTACCGTCAGGAGACCATAACGGAGAAGAATCAATACCAGGTCTTTTAACAAGAGAAACAATTTTACCGCTGTCAGAAGGAACAATTGAAATATCGCTCTCAATAAAACGTGTGTTTAGTTTAGGATCCGGCTGGTGTGAGAAAACAATATTTTTACTGTCAGGAGACCAGTCAAAGTCCGATATACTGAAGCAGCCTTTTGTGATTCTTTTTTCTCCGAAAGCAGAGTCAAAAGGGAAGGAAAAATCTATTACATACAGATGGTTGTATTTAAAGTTTTTATCAATAAGTACAACGTCCCTTTTCTTTTTTTTTGCCTTTTTTTCTTCTTCAGTATCAGGATCACGCATTAAAAATGCTATTTGTTTTCCATTGGGAGACCATTTGTATGCAATAACGCCGTTTTCAGCTTTAGTAAGCTGTTTTGCTTCACCTCCGTAAATTCTCATAATCCAAATCTGATTTTTACCGGAGCGGGAACTTAAAAATGTCAGATATTTTCCGTCAGGAGAGAACGCAGGCAAAGAGCATGATTTATCACCTTGTGTAAACTGAACATTGATTTTTCCATCGGATGAAACGAGCCAGATGTGGCTTAGGTATTCGGATTTTTCGCCCTTCATAACAGGTTTTCTGACAACATATGCAATCCATTTTCCGTCTGGGGATATAGCAGTACTGGTTACAGTTTTGAACTGCATAGACAGCTCTCTTGTCCATTTGTCAGAACATTCGGCAAACAAACCGGAGAGGATAAGGCTCAGTGAAAAGAGCAGTGTCAGAATAAAGATTTTACGGTTTTTCATTTTCACCTCCGTGGATTTTTTGGTTTAAGAAAAGTTGTTCTTTATAAAATTGTCTGCTGCAATTTTTACAGTCTCAAAAATGTATTTTATGGGAAGATTTTTTTCACGGGCGATCCTTTTGCAGTCTTCGTATTCCGGAGACGCAGAGATTCTGTTTTTATCAATATATCGTATTTTTGCTCTTGCATCACCCCAGGGTGTTTTAAGTGTTATAATTTCTCTTTTTAAAATTGTTCTCTTTTCTTTTACGGAAATCCTGACTCCAAGGGTTGTTGTTTCCCTGAAAATTATGTCCGTTAACCGGGACTCATCAGAAGGATCACAGATTACGGTAAGAATATTTCCGGGACGGTTTTTTTTCATGAGAATTGACGTGATAAATACATCCTTTGCACCGTTCTGGAAAAGAAGATCCATAATGTGTTCGTAAAATTGAGGATTCATGTCATCAATATTTGTTTCAATTATCTTAACGTAATCATTATGAAGGTTCGAATCTGTCATAGTGTTACCGATTATTACACGAAGCATATTCAACTTTGGTAATTCTCTTTTACCAAAACCATAACCAACTGATTTAACCTTCATGTCAGGAATCCGCCCGAAATTTCGTGCAAGAGTTGTTATAATTGCAGCTCCCGTAGGAGTTAAAATTTCAGTATTAATGTTTGTCTGTGAAAAAGGAACGTTCTTTAAAAGTTCAAGTGTTGCAGGTACGGGAACAGGGAGCTCTCCATGACTGCATGTTATTATACCGGAACCGACTTTAAGATCAGATGAGACTATGTTTTCCACTCCGAGCAGATTGAGTGCAGCAACTGCTCCCACTATATCAATAACAGAGTCAACTGCACCGACTTCGTGAAAGTGAACTTTTTCAACTGGTATGTTGTGAATACGTGATTCTGCTCTGGCAAGGTTTGTAAAAATGTCAATGCTCTGTTTCCTGACTTTTTTATCAAGACCGCTTTCTTCAATAAGATTGACAATATCTCTGAATGTTCTGGGTTCAGTGCTGATTCCTGGATTAATAATTACATTTGTGCCGGAAATGCCGTTAACACTCTTTTTTTCAGCGTAAAATTCGTATCCCTGTAAGTTAAGTTTTAACAGTTCTTTTTTCAGATCTTCTGCGCTGCAGCCTGCATCAATCAATGCTCCAAGGATCATATCACCGCTGGCGCCTGAAAATGTATCAAAATATGCTGTTATCATTATTTGCTTAATTCCTGTTTTCCTGAGTTTATAAGATGAGCCAGATACCCTGCTCCGAAACCATTATCAATGTTAACAACAGCTATTCCGGGAACGCATGAGTTCAACATTGTGAGTAAAGCCGAAAGGCCGTTGAAACTTGTGCCGTAACCAATACTTGTGGGCACTCCTATAACAGGGCAGGAAACCAGTCCTCCCACAATACCGGGAAGTGCTCCCTCCATACCTGCTGCAACAATTATCACGTTTGCTTTAACAAGAGTTTCTCTATGGCTCAGAAGCCTGTGAATTCCGGCCACACCTGCATCAAATATGCGCTTCACATTATTGCCCAGTACTTCGGCAGTAAGAGCCGCTTCACTTGCTACAGGCATATCTGCCGTACCTGCAGAAATTACAAGGATCAATCCGGTGTTTGTAATTTTTGGTTTTTCTCCGATAAGTACTGCTCTTGCATCTTTAAAGTATTCTGCATTTTTTGCAACTTTTTTAATACTTTTAAAAACTTCAGGGTCCGCGCGCATACCAAGTATGGTTGAGCTTGTTTTAACCATCTCTTTAACTATTTGCGAGACCTGATCCGGTGTTTTCCCCTCACAGTATATTACTTCGGGAAAGCCGCGTCTCAGAGCTCTGTGGGAATCAATCTTGGCAAAACCGAGGTCTTTATACGGAAGAGATTTGAGTTCTTCTATGGTTCTGTTAATGTCAATCTTGCCGTCTCTGAAATTATTTAAAAGGTTTTCCAGATACTTTTGATCCATGTTAATTACCCTTAATTGCAAGGTTTAGGCTTCCGGTTCTGTAACCGTCAAGATCTATTGTTATATACTTCCATCCGAGTTTTTTAAGATATCCGGAGATCTCTCCTGCAGTATTATTGCTGAAGAAATTGTTTGTCTCTTTTTTTAACAGTTCAATCCTGGCAATGTCGTTGTGATCCCGTACTCTTACCTGAGTAAATCCCTTGTTTTTTATAAACTGCTCCGCATTTTCAATTCTCTGCAGTTTTTCTTTTGTTATTTCAAGATTGTACGGAATCCGGGAAGCAAGACATGCTGAAGAGGGGAGATCCCAATGTTCTATTCCTGCAATTTTTGCAAGATATCTTATTTCGTTTTTATTCAGCCCTGCTTCTTTTAAAGGACTTTTTATATCAAGCTCTTTAACTGCTTTGAAGCCTGGCCTGTAATCATTGGTGTCATCAACATTTGAACCCTCGCAAATAACAGAAATGCCTGCATTCCGGCCGTATTTCAGGACTGCGGAAAAAATAATTTTTTTACAGTAATAACATCTGTCCGGAGGGTTGGAAAGGAAGATGGGGTCATTCATTTCTGATGTTTCAACAATTTTGTGCTTAACTCCGAGCTTTTTAGCAAAATTTACAGCATTATTTATCTGATATTCTGCATGAACAGGAGATTTTGCAGTAACTGCAACTACATTTGATTTTCCGAGTGTGCTGACAGCAGTGTATAATAAAAATGAACTGTCAATTCCTCCGGAAAGAGCAATTATACATTTATTATATTTTTTTATTATTGATTTAAGAGCCTGCTGTTTTTTATCAGATAAGATTTCAACGGATTTCATAGCTAATTGTAACAAATTTTATCTGTAAATGCAATCTCTTTCTTGTTGTTAATTTTTAAAGCATGAGTTTAAATAATGATTCTTCCGGTATATAGTTTTTGGTTTTTCGTTATTGGAATGTTGTTCTCTCGCAACGCCCGCAACGGGCGAAAAGAAAAGATGTTGGTGAATAGTTAATAGGGTTTGCATGGTTGTTCCGAGCCGTACCCTGAGCTTGTCGAAGGGCTTTGGATTTTTAGAAAAAGGTATTGGGTATAGGGGAATATGACAGAGATATTTTATCGAATCTGAAAATTTCCGATTAATTTTCATCTTCAATAATGTAGTAGGGAACAGTAGCGATCGTTCCCTGCTACTGCTGTTCGCCCGTATGTCTTAAATTATTAAAAAATCAGATAATCACTGTTTTTCATTATCAGTTTTTTTCCTCTATCATCTTTATAAAACAGAGTTACATAATCCACATTAATTCTGTTTTGAATTTCAGGAGTATAAATCCTGTCAATGTGCACAACTTTATCAGGAGAGGAGAAATCCTTTACACCGATCATTCCGCCAAAGTGATCGCTTCTTCCGAATGCAATATGGAGCCCAAGCTTTTCGTCAAGAAGAATTGAATTTACAGGTTTGAGGCCGTATTTCTTTAAAACTCCGAATCCGAGTTCGGCAATGTTTGAATATGCAGGTTCCGATGAAATTTTCATTTTTTCTTCATCAGAATATTTTCCGGAACTTAAAATTTCAACAGCTTTGTTGTTCTCAATTTTATACAAAACAACTTCATCGTCAAATTGAACCGGAACAATTCCAGACGATTTGCTCGGTTCATTTTCTCCTTCATACGGAACAATATAAGCTTCTCCGCTGGGCAGATTGCCTGCATGACCTGGCTCAGGAAATCTTCCGCCTGATGCATGGGCTGTTCTGAACCTAAGATCAAAAAATACTTTGTAAGTATCTTTACTGTCAACTGTAAAGCTGATCTCAAGACCTGTACCTTTATCAAGCAGCGTTTTAATCTTATTTACCATACCATTTATTTCTTGGTAGTCAAGTTTTAAAGCAGGAATCATTGATTCGGAAAAACCGGGCATAGTAGCAGCTCTGAATCCGTATTTTTTTGCGTTTAATTTTAGCGGAGCAGTAGCAGAGAATTCCGTAGGTGCAATAATAATCTGGTTTTGTAAAAAAAATTCTTCAATTGTAATTTTATTTTTAAGCAGGTGTAATGAGTCTGCATAAAGATCCGAAATTTTTCCTGAAAAGTTATAAAAATTATCAGGGAGATCAGCGTTATTATTACCAACATTACTATAAACAACAAAGTTTACTCTGTTTAAACCTATACTGTTTTTAACATTATCAAGTTTTTGAGCCCAATCATATGCCAGTTTTCTTCTTTTTGCCCACAGATCGGAATCTTCCTGCGGGCTTGCAGGAAGGTCAACCATTATTGCAAGGGACTTATCTTTTTCCGTGGGTGAAAAAACAGATTTAACCAATTGCGCCAGTTCCGTTTGGGAAAGATTTGTATGCATGAGCTGCCCCTTTTCTGAAATGGGTGTTGAGTAAAATGTTTTAATATGTGTAAATAATTCCGAGTTATAAAAAACAGAATCAGATATCTTCATCAAGCACAGTATCGCGCAGAAGAACCAGAATGGCTGCCTGAGGAACAACAAGGTAGTGTTTTCCGTTGTACTCAATTTCAACAGCGCTTTTTTTAAGGAAAATTGCATAATCTCCGATTTGCGCTTCCATTGGGATGTATTTTCTTCCGGTATGGCTTCTTTTCCAGGGTTCTTCATCAACTTCACCTGGTTCAGGGTAAGGTATGCCGGGGCCGGTTTCAATTACTCTGCCGGTCTGAACCGATTGTTTTTCAATAACTGTCTGAGGCAGGTATAAACCTACTTTTGTCCTCTCCTCGTTTTCAAGAGGCGCAATCAGTACTCTGTCTCCCACAACTATAAGTTTTCTGTTTTCCGTATTCATAGCTCAATCCCTGATTTGTTTGAATATAGCAAGAATGAAAATTTGTGTCAAGAAAAATGTGCATTCTGTACGTATACAAAATAAGTTCTTGCAATAGAAATAACTTTATAGTATTTTAAACTATCTTTTGTATGTTTAAGGAGCTGGTTATGGATAAAAAATCCTCTCTCTATAAAAAATTACTAAGTGTTTATTTATTATACCTTCTTGTGCTCACTCTTAATCCGTATGATTTTTCCATAGAACACTTAAAGCATCTGTTGAGTTTTGATCTTAAAAATTTTCTTGAATTTATTTTTCATTTTAATATATGGGATTTTGCATTAAATATAATATTTTTTATTCCTGCCGGTGTTTTATTTTCTTCAATAAAAGCAGAGAAAAATAAATCGGAATTGATAAGATATCAGCCGATAGTTTTTTACGGATTGCTCATAAGTTTATGTATTGAACTGATACAACTGTTTCTTGACAGATCAACATCTGTAATTGATCTTATGGCAAACGGGCTGGGAACTTTTACCGGAGTGTATCTTTTTAATTCTCACAGACATATTTTATTCAGAACAATCAGGAATTTTTCTGTTGAACTAAACAGGTCGTTAAGAGTTTTTATTGCGTACTCTTTTCTCATGTTTTTAATGGTTACAGCATCTCTGCCTTATTTCCTTAATACTCCAAGTTCATGGATTGATTCTTTCCATCTTTTAATAGGAAACGAGCCGACTTTAAACAGGGGATGGGAAGGAGAAATTTACAAAGCTGCTGTTTATAAAAAGGAGCTTTCAAAAAATGAAGTGTCCTATTTGTTTAAAATTAAAAATGATTTTTCTGAAAAAAACAGACAAATGATGAAAAATGCCGGATGTATTGCTCTGTATGATTTTTCTGTAAATTCCGGACAAGAAATTTTTAATGAAAAAATATCTGACAATATTACGCTTAGATTAAAAGGTGACAATTATGATCGTGTACCGGGCGGTATAAAACTTTCAGGAAAATCAGTTTTAAAAAGTATGCTTCCAGCGCGGGATATTATAAAGGAACTGAAAAGTACAAACCAGTTTTCTGTTGAAGCGTGGATAAAAACTTCTGATCTGAACCAGCAGGGACCTGCAAGGATCTTGACAATTTCTGACGGGCCGGATAATAGGAATTTTACTCTTGCACAAAAGGGAAAAGGAATTCATTTTAGAGTAAGTACTTTTCTTGCAGGTAAAAACGGTTCAAGAATAAATCTCCGGGCCAAGAATGTAATTAATGATACTCTCATACATCACATTGTCGCAACGTTTAATCATGGTGTTGAAAAGATCGCTGTGGACGGAAAGTTTGTTTCGCAAAGAGTTTACGGTGATATGGATTATATTCCGTATATTTTCAGGCTTGGAACAAACTTCCTGTCAAAAATTGCATATTATCTGCTTTTTCCGGTTCTTCTCGGTGTATTATTTTACAGCATAGGTGAACCATTAAGAGAGGTAAGGGCCGCAGGTGCTGTAATTATTTATATTATTTTTGTACAGATATTTTATTACATAAAAGCAGCGCAAACAATGAATCCGGAATTTATTGCAGCAGGTATAATTGCGGCTGTGTCCTCACTGTATATCGGAAGATTAATAAAAACCGCAAATGCGTGGGGATGTTTGAAGTAAAACAGGAACAAATTTAATTACTGTACGTAATATTATTCTGTAAGAACCTTATAAAAAAAATAATTGCATTTATTGTATGGAATTAACAGATTGGTGCGTAAAAGAGCTTTAAAAAACTACTGGGGATCTGTTTTTACTATTGGTTATGTCTTTGCATTAAGTTTAATTGGAATCGAAGGACATAATCATGCGATTGACGGCTCTTTTCATGATAACTGCCCTGCATGCCAGTGGGAAATACAGACAAAATCCGATGATACTGTTACTGCAGCTATTTTAAAAAATGTTGAACAAGCTCTAATATTAAAAGAACATCTTCAGCTTGAAATAAATATAACCGCAAAAAATCAATTCTTTAAAGTTCTGAACCATTCACGCGCTCCTCCTGAAGACAGTTTGTAATTCTTACAAATCAATTATTAATAGTCTGTATAACATTTGTCCGGTCTCTGAGGGATTGGAACAATATTATCGGGCATTACACAATATCAGGATTTTTCCAGGATAGCTGTATCCGGTAATATTAATAAAGGATTGAAACAAAATGATTCTTTCCTGAATATCCCCGGATGAAAATTTCCGGAGCCGGACAATGTTTTGAGCCGGATATGCGAAAGCAGTGTAAAATTTACTTTTTACAAGTGTAAGAGTACAAAAATATTCAGGAGGTTATTATGAAAAAGTGGTTTATTATCACTTTACTTTCTGTTGTTCTGATAATTCCTCTGTCAGTTTTATCTCAGCAAGTTGACGGCAAAAAAAATGCTCAATTGCAGGATCAACAAGCAATCCTAAAAAATAAGGTTGCAGAGCTGGAAAAGATGATAAAAGAACTTCAGGATAAGGTTCAGAAAAAAGAGAAACAGGATAAGCTTAAACTGCTTCTTGAAAAGGCTAAAAACATGTCATCAAAAAAAACAGAAAAAGCCAGTATTACAAGAAAATTTCACAGTGGTTTAAGACAGCAGTCTGCATTAAATCCGAATATAAGCGCAGGAGGTGATTTTTATTTTGCTATTGGAAAATCAAAAACAGATTACAATACTGAGGTGTCGAAAGTATCCAATGGTACAGGTAATTTTTTTATAAGAGAAATGCAGATAGGAATTCAATCTGCTCTTGATCCTTTTTCAAGAGGTAAAGTATTTTTATCATTCGGAAGAGAGGGAGTTGAGGTCGAGGAAGCTTATGTCAGCTGGTTGAATCTTCCTCTAAACTGTAACCTGAAGGCAGGAGAGTTTAAAGCTGAGTTCGGAAAATTAAACAGATATCACGATCACGCTCTTCCTCAGTTCGACAGGCCTTTTGTTTTGAAAAATTTCTTTGGAAAGGGATCATTAAAAGGTTTCGGACTTTCCGGTAATTTCTTACTGCCTGTAAAAATTGCTGATGTTAATGTTCTCGATCTTGAAGTTTTTAAAGGCGGGAATGATATGAGTTTTACAAACGGAGGAAAAAGAAACCTTGTTTTTGTTTCTCATTTAAAAAATTACTGGGATCTGTCCAGAAGCACTTATTTTGAGCTGGGACTGAGCAGCGCTCTTGGAAAGAATAGTCCTTTTGAATATTACTCCAGTTTTGTTGCAGGTACTGACCTGACAATAAAATGGGTTCCACCTGCACAGGCAAAATACAAGGGAGTTGAGTGGCTTACTGAAGTTCTCTATTCAAGAAGAAGAGGCGCAGCAGGAGATATTAATTCATGGGGAGTTTATTCGTCAGTAAAAGACAGGTTGGGACCCAGATGGCTTATAAGCGGCAGGTTTGACTATTCGCAATTCCCCTGGAACAATGATCTTCATGAAACAGGTTTTACTGTTGCACTGGACTGGTGGCAGAGTGAATTCGTATTCTTCAGAGGTCAGATTTCGTATATTGACAGAAATTTTGATGAAGGAGATGTCCGGTTTGTACTGCAGACAGTTTGGGCAATGGGACCGGATAAACATGAAATATATTAACTGAAAAGGAAAGGACGTGTTTATGAAATCCGTCAAATATATTTTTATTTTTTTAATAACTGCTATTTTGCTTGTTTCGTCTTTATTTGCAGAAGACAAAATTAAAGTTGTAACAACATTCTCCGATTATGCTACTATTACAAAAGCAATCGGCGGTGATTATGTTGATGTGGACTATCTTTCCAGCGGTGATCAGGATCCTCACTTTATTCCGCCGAAACCAAGCCTTGCAATGAAGCTTAAAAAAGCTGACATGCTTGTGAGTACAGGTCTTGACCTGGAAATGTGGCTTACCTCTCTTCAGGATAAAGCGAGGAATAAGAAAATTATGGAAGGAGCCGAAGGTTTTGTTACTGCAGCAGAAGGATTGGATCTTCTGCAGAAGCCCAAAATTGCTTTAAGCAGAACAGAAGGCGATATCCACATTTATGGAAATCCTCATATTCACACAAGTCCGGTTAACTGGATCACTATATCGGAAAATATTATGATTGGTCTGCAGAAACTGGATCCTGCTCATTCTGATTTTTATGCTGAAAATCAGAAAGCATTTGTTGATAAAATTTACAGAGCAATGTTCGGAGATGAGCTTGTTGATCTTATCGGTGGTGAAGAACTGGTAAATCTTCTTGAAGCAAATACTCTTTTTGATTTTCTTGATTCTGAATATGAAGGTTCAAAACTTATTGATAAACTCGGCGGCTGGTTGAAAAAGGCTTTGCCCTTGAGAGGACTTCAGGTCGTTGCCTACCACAAGAACTGGGCATATTTTGCAAGAGATTTCGGTATTGTTGTGAGGGGATATATAGAAGTAAAACCGGGAATCCCTCCTACACCAAAACAGGTTGAGCAGGTTATAAATCTTATTGAGAAAAATAAAATAAAGATTATGATGGTCGCTTCATATTTTGAAAAGAGAAAGCCATCGACAATTGCAAAGAGAACAGGTATTAAAGCTGTATTTTTGCCGTTCTCAGTAGGAGGTAATCAGCAGGTAACAGATAATTTTAAACTTATTGATTTCTGGATTGACGCTCTGCTGGATGCTTATAATAAAAACTGAAGCGGATTCAGAAATAAACAGGTAAAATGTGTGCATATCATCCTGCCCGGATTTACGGGCAGGATGAATGTTGCACATAAAAGAAAAAATAAATTAACTGAGGTTAATATGACAGGTATTTTAAATTTTTTCCTTATTCAGACTGTGCTGTTAATGGTTGTCATTTCCGTACATACATATCTTGGTCTCCATGTAATACGAAGAGGTATTGTATTTTCTGATCTGTCTCTTGATCAGCTTGCAGCATTCGGAGTTATTGTGGGGCTGGTGATTGGCATTCCAGGAGGTTCAGTTGCAAGTTATATCGTTTCGTTTATTGCCGTTCTTTTTGGATCAGTACTTCTTGCATATGTAAAACCGAAAAACAAAATGATTCCACATGAAGCAATAATCGGAATAATTTACGGCCTGGCACTTGTAGGCTCCATTCTTGTCGCAGATAAATATTCGGGAGGTATGGCTTATGTAAATCAGACCCTTTCAGGAACTATGCTGTGGATTAACTGGGATCTTGTGCTTGTTACAGTTGTTGTATATATTTTTCTTGCAATATTTCATTACAAATTCAGACATAAATTTTTTTCAATAACCGAAAATACAGGCAGTATGAAAAATGAAAATTTGTGGGATCTGCTGTTCTTTATTTCTCTCGGTATAATAACGGTTCTTATTGTTCCTGTTGCAGGAGTTCTTCTGGCATATGCATTTTTAATGATTCCTGCAGCAATAGCCTCACTTTTTACTAAAAACTGGGGTAAAGCGCTCTTAATCGGGTGGAGTGTAGGGTTGGCTGCATCATTTACAGGACTTTTTTCTTCTTACTATTTTAATTTGCCTTACGGCCCTTCGCTGGTTTTGTCGCTAGGATTCTTTTTTCTGACAGCTGTTTTTATAAAGATGATTTTTCCTGTTAAGACCAAATAAGAGGTTAATATTATGGAAATGATAAGTTTTTTGACACTGCCTTTTCTCGCATCGGTTTTTATGCTGTTAATCCTTGGATACCTTGGGATGCATGTTGTGGAAAGAGAAATAATTTTTATTGATATAGCTCTTGCCCAGATAGCAGCTTTGGGCGCAACTGCGGGTCATGTATTTTTTCACATACATGAACACAGTTTTACCTCCTATGTTTTTGCTTTTGTGTGTACAGCAGTTGCTGCGCTTTTTCTTGCTGTTGCAGATAAGAGAATTAAACAGATTACACATGAGGCCATAATCGGAGTGCTGTATGCAATAGCATCTGCAGGTGCTCTGTTTATTCTCGCTCTTTCAGCAGGGGGAGAAATACACATGGAACACATGCTTACAGGCAACATTTTATGGGCAGGATGGAATGATCTTTTAATCAGTGGAAGTGTTTTTCTTGTTGTGGGAATGTTTCATTTTGTTTTCAGAAAGAAATTTATCCGATTATCGGAAAATACAGGAAAAAGAAAGCATACTTCTGCAGACTCTTCTGAAAAGGACATTGTATTGTGGAATTTTCTTTTTTATCTTACAATGGGACTTGTAATAACTGTTGCTGTTGACGTTGCAGGAGTGCTGGTTATATTCTCATTTCTGATAATTCCTGCGGTCTTTGCGCTTATTTTTTCTTCATCATGGGTAACGCGTTTATTAACCGGGTGGAGTGTAGGGCTGGTTTCTATTATAGGAGGATTGTTGTTTTCTTATAAATTTGATTTTTCATGCGGGCCGTCAATAATCAGCATTCTTGGTGTTATTTTAATTGCAGCAGCCCTTTTTAAAAGATTTTCAAAAAGGGGAGGAGAAACGGTTTGATTTCGCTTTGTTCTGATAATAGAGGCGGTTTCTTGACATTACGGAAAAATATTTGTAAAGTATATAAATATTGTTTCCGTATTTGAAAAGAATAAGGCAGAGGAGGGACGGGGCATGATTTATTTCAATAAGCGCGCAACTTGTGCTTTTACAGCAGTATTAATGGTTTTAGTGCTGATCTTTATTTCCTGCGCAGGGTTGAAAAATTTACGGACAAGTACGTCAATAGTTTTAAACAAAGCTCCCTATTACCACGGGAAATTACCTTTTGAAGAGGGCACTTCCGTAAAAACAGGTTTTCTTCCGATAACAACTGACATCAGGATTGACCCTGAGGATAAAGATGTCTGGCAGGATCTGCTTAAAAGTTTAACCGAACAGATAGACTCTCTAAATGTTTCAGAGCAGCTTCCGGGTTTGGAAATGCCCTTATCGGAATTTCCCGATGTTTACGTAGGAAGCCCTGAAATGTTCGGAGCGCCCGTAACTTCATCATCTTATGATAACGGAGACGATAACTATATTCCACCTATGGTTCTGTATTATAAAAAACCTTCCGTTGAATGGAAACAGAAAATAGCGGCTGTTTGTGAAAGTAAGAATCTTGATTATGTAATTATAATCTTTACAGGGTTAAGCGAATACATGATTCATCAGAAAAATATTTTCGGTAAAAAAGAGCTTGAACTGGGAACAGGCTATTCCATACCTGTAAAGTGGCTTAAATCTCTGGATGATCCTGTAGATGTTGTTCATGTCACCGGAGTATTGGTAGATAAGACAGGGAAAATAAGAAGATGCGGAGCAGAGGGGATTCTCGCTGCAAAAAGGCAGTCGCTTTTAGAATCTGCAATAGGAATCCGTAATGCAATAGGTAGCAGTCAGATTAAAGAAATTACAAAAAATGTAGTAAGAAAGGATCTGCAAGGGAATCCTCTTGCCTGCAAAGTCGCATTGCAGAATCTTGTTGCGAATCTTACAGGCAGAAGTGATTTGATTATTAAGTAATGTAAAAGTTGTTTTTTTGTTTCTGAAGATGGGATGCAAGATCAGAATAAAACGGATTAACGGACAGCCGTATGCCCCATTTTGTAGTGCCGTAACATTGGTAATCTTTTAAGTTTTAATTGCAGCTGAGCGAGGTTAATTGTGTATTGGTGATTTATGCTCATGTCAGTGATTATTCTTAAAAAATATGGTTTTTAATATAAAACAATTAACTCTTTTTTATTAACTGCCGCATTTGATGTTTGAACTTAAGATTGTTTGATTCAGGAAAAATTACTTGACATGATTATTATTATGTCTTAATTTATACAAGTATAAATATTTTCAGGAAATGTTTTACAGCTAATAATTATATCGTCTTCATTGATCTTTACATAAAAAGTAAGATGTAACCAAATAATCCATATTAAAATCAGGGGGAGGGAATACTGGTTTTATTGTATTTTATAAAATCCTAAAATCCGGATAGTTTATTCAAAAAACAAGTCATTTATTGTTGCTTTGATTGGTTTTGCGATGTTAGGAGCCATTCAAAACAGGATCAGTAATTCGTTAAAATGATAAATTAATAATGTTTGGTTGGTTATAAGAAATAATAAAGAGAGAAACAGTCCCTTATTTATTAAATTACCATGGAGAAAAGATGGAGACTAAGTATCTGTTTTTTAAAAGAGTGCTGCTATCTGTCCTGGTGGTTTCTGTTGTTGTGTTGATAATTCAATGGAGAAGTATAAGGCTTGTTTATTATCAAAGTCAACCTTTAAAGCCCGGTGATAAAAGCTGTGCATTTGAAACAAATGATGTGAATAATAAATTTGTCAGAATTGGTAAACAAATAACCGTGCTGTTGTTTTTTAACCCGAATTGTGTTTTGTGCGAAGAATCAGTACCTGTCTGGAAGGATGTAAGTAAATATTGTTCGGATAAGAATATTGGTTTTTACGGAATTGCATTAAGTACAAAAGAAGATGTTTATAATTTTTTAAAAAGGCACAAATTAAACATAAGAGTTATTGTCGAAAAAGGGGAGAAGATATTCAGGGAATATCACATATTGAGCGCTCCTGTATTTGTTGTAATTAATAACGGTAAAATAATTTATTATGAGACTGAATATGATGAACATGAGAATATAATAAAATTCATAAGAGACAACCTATAAAAGAAGAGGAATGGGAATGGAAAGGAAAAAATTAAAGCAGAAATTATTTCTGATTATTCTGATAATTCTGATAATGCTTGTTCTGATACAGGTTTATAAGAATATTGATTTTCTGAGAAACAGAAATAATCTCGGTAAAGCATCGTTTGAGAAAGCATATCATAATGAACTGCAGCAATTAAGAAAAAAAGGCGTTATTGTAAAAGAGATTAACAAAAATAAGGATTATGGGCTGTATGTAGTTCATTTAAAAGAAACATTGAGATTGGGAGAGGAAAAATCCGGACATATTTTTTCCTTGGTAGGAGGTGTTGCGATAGATAAGGATGAAAATATATATGTGTTGGAAACAAAAGAAGGCAGAGTTCTGAAATTCAACAAGCATGGTAAATATCTGTTCAGTTTCGGACGTAAAGGTAAGGGGCCAAAAGAACTTTTATTTGCAACGTCTATGATACTTGGGAAAAACAATAATTTATATATTTTATGTTCCGGTACCCGAAGGATTGCAGAATTTACTTTAAAAGGGGAGTTTATCAGAACAATTCCGGTTTTTGAACTTAGAGGCTTACCCTTTAGTTTTACGGAAGACAGAAGCGGGAATTTTTATATTTGTTTTTATTCTGAAAAGTTGAATACTGTTGTACATAAATATAATACCGATGGCAAACTGGTGAAGTCTTTTGTAAGTCCGGTTCCTTTTTTAAAGCCGTTGAGCAACATGGAAAGAGGACTTATTCCCAATATGTCCAATGGGTATATACTTATTGATGACAATGATATTATTTTTTCAAGATCAAATCCGTATGAAATAAATTTTTATTCCACAGATGGTGTTTTAAAAAGACGTTTATACAGAAAAAGTGAACTTATGCCGTTTCCTAAGGTTGAAAAACACGGTAAAACAATTACTTTTCATATGCCGGTATATAGCGAATTTATAGGTATGATAGATGATAATCTGCTTCATTGTACATGCGTTCCACCAGGTAATATTCCCGAGGATATCGGAGCTGTTTTTGAAATAATAGATCCGAACGGCCAGTTGCTCGCCACAAAAAAAATCAAAGAACAGTTTTATGTAATAGCTCTTGACAGAGACAATATTTATGTTTTTGATCATAGCTCGTTCTTGTTATATAGATATAAGATATCAATAGAAAAGATGCGATAATCTGTAACCAAAGGGGGCAATATGAAAAATAGTTTTCTGTTTTTAATTGTATTGGCATTGGGAATGATTTTATTAAGTCCCGCAGGTGATCAGCTTAAATATTCTGGTTCTGTTAATAACAGGAATCTTAATACCCTGTATGCGGAAAAAGCTAAAAATTGGGGCTGGTGTGAGATATATCATTTTTGTTATTTCTGCTGTATGGGTACGGATTATTCACATTGTAATACTCCGGGTTGTCACAAGTGCAATGTATATTAATAATTAGTTGTAAGTTATAATAATTTTATATGATTATCGCATCTTTTTATTTATTTGTAGTATTCTTTTAACTTTTTTACGTTAAAAGTATTTGCCATGATTATTCAGATTCTGCCTGGAACTGTATATTATTATCTGCATGATTGCTTTATTTGTTGTAAGCTTTTTTTTGATTCCCAAAATTTTTTTAAAATAGCAAATATCAACAAAATACCAGGGTATCCCCCGAAAATTTCAAGAATTGAAAAATAAGATTAAAAAAAACAGTGAGTTAAGTAAAAAAAGTACTTGAAAAAATGAAAAAAAATTGC
>Ga0190359_1001114_pt1 | contig 17460 bp, 20 predicted proteins | sample 48721823_MG_FD_161269 | JGI IMG/M metagenome (GOLD analysis project Ga0190359, IMG submission 161269) | Hydrothermal vent microbial mat bacterial communities from Southern Trench, Guaymas Basin, Mexico - 4872-18-2-3_MG | ecosystem: Environmental > Aquatic > Marine > Hydrothermal vents >... | reverse complement strand
TGTTTCTTTAATTCTTCCCTTAGTTTTTTCTTTTTTTCTTTCTCTCTTTGTCTTCTTCTTTTCTCTAGGAGTTTTTTTCTTCTTTCTTCTCTTTTCTTTCTTAGTTTTTCTTCCTTTTTCTTTCTTAACTTTTCTTCTAGCTTTCTTTTTCTTGCTTCTTCTTTTTTTCTTTTTAGTTCTTCTTTAGTTTTTTCTTCAACAGGTTTTTCTTTTTCAAGTTCTTTGAATAACTCCTTAATAGTTGACTCTTCCTTGTAAATTTTTTCTTTCTCTAACTCAGAAATAAGTTCTGGTGGAGGCGGCGGGGGTATTTCTTCCTCGGATTCCTTTGGTTTTTTAACTGCAGATGTTGTTTTTTCCTTTTTCTTTCTTGACTCTTCTTCTAATTTTTGTTTTCTTGCTTCTTCTTTTTTTCTTTTTAGTTCTTCTTTTAGTTTTAATTTTTCTTGCTTCTTTTTTAGTTTTTCTTCTCTTTTCTTTTTCTTTAATTCTTCCCTTAGTTTTTTCTTTTTTTCTTTCTCTCTTTGTCTTCTTCTTTTCTCTAGGAGTTTTTTTCTTCTTTCTTCTCTTTTCTTTCTTAGTTTTTCTTCCTTTTTCTTTCTTTTTAGTTCTTCTTTTAGTTTTTTCTTTCTCTCTTTTTCTTTTTTCTTTTCTAGTTTTTCTGCTAGTTTTCTTTTTTTTGCTTCTTCTTTTTGTTTTTTCAATAATTGTTTTTTTCTTAACTTTTCTTCTTTCTTCTTTCTTTTTAGTTCTTCTTTAATTCTCTGTTTTCTTTTTTTCTCTAACAATGCTTGTCTTATTTTTTCCTGTTCTTTCTTCTCTTCCTCCTCCAACCTTTGCATTTCTTCCAACTCTTTTCTTCTCTCTGCCATTAAAAGCTCTCTAATTCGTTTTTCCTTTTCCCTTTGTTTTCTCTTCCTCAACAACTCTTTTAGCCTTCTCTTGTTTAATTTTTGCTCAAGTTTTCTCTTTTTTCTCTCTGCTTTTTCTAGTGCGAGTTCGCTTAGTTTCTTCAGTTTTTCTAGCTCCTTTAGCCCTCTTCTTATTTTTTTCTCTCTTCTTCTTTCTTTTATTCTCTGGCTTATTCTCTCAAGAAAGCTTCGTTTTCTTAATGTAACAGAATTCTTAGTATGGTTGGGTGGCAATGGAACTTTGTTTAGTCCTTCATTTGGTTTATTTTTAGGGCTATCTTTGTCATTAGAACTAGGCAATTCAAAGCTAATCTCTACCACCCCTTTTTTATATTTTGTTTTATACATACTTATTTATAAAGTTTTGGTTTTTTATTTTCAATGTCTTTTGTAACATTTGTTATCACTATGCTATAGTTAAAAAGGAAAGATTTTTATATTTGGGTTTAAACCTACCTAGTATGGAAAAAGCTAGGCAGTATAGGATTCTGGTTGTTGATGAGAGAGGAGGTATTTGTGATATTATTGATGCCTTGGGGGATAAATACTCTATTGAACATAGAACCAGAGCAAATGACTCTCTTGGTTCTGGAAGGTATAATTATGACTGCATCTTAGTTAATGCTTCATCGTATGACAAAAGCCTAGAGTTTTTGTCTAGGGCAAAGAAGAATGATCCTACATCTGCTGTTTTGGTTGTTGCAAATTCCTTTGATGTAGGTATTAATGAGGCCTTAGAATATATGAGGATGGGTGCTTATGACCTTATATTACCAGACAAGGATGGAGAAATAAAGCCAGAATACCTTGAGGACAGAATTCGGGCTGCTATTGGAAAAAGGAGGGGACTATTATTGAATGTAAAAACTGAGGCTCTTGATGAAGCATCGCGTGCTATTATGGATGGTGTAAACAACCCACTGACGATTATATATGGATGGCTACAAGAGATAAGAAATGGGGTGGGAATTACAGATGAAATAATAAATGAAATGACAAAAGCATGTGGTGATATAAGAGATGTGGTTGCTTCATTGCAGATAATAGTAGAAAATGGAAAAAACGGTGTAGAAATTCCTTTAACCCCGTCCCCTACAGGAGGTCGTATGCTTTATATGAAAGATAGGGGTAAAGAAAGAAAAGGAAATTAAGTATAATCTCTCCAAGTATGACCGCATTTTTTACATTTAAGGAACTTTGTTTCTGGTTCGTCTCCTGCTCTTGTTTGCACAGTCCAAAACTTTGCTTTTCTGTGGCCACATTTTGGACATTCTACATCTATTGTTGGCAATATATCTATTTTATTATGCTTCTCAACTACTTCAATTCCTTTTTTCTTAGACTCAACTTTTTCTTTTAGTTTAGCAATATCTGTATTATCGCTCCTATAACCACAAGAGCAAACAAGTATTCTTTTCTCTCCCTCTTTCTTAGGTACTAGTATTGAACCACACTTTGGACAAAACATTTTCTATCTAAATAAACTTATTAACTCCACAAACCAGATTTTTATATATCCAAGGAGAGGTATCCTCACATAGGCCTTTCCTAAAACGCTTTTCTCGCTAATACTTTTTTCAAACCCTATTGAATCAATATTGTGATCCCCTTTTGTTTGAAAATAGTATTTATCATTATTTTTCCATTTTCTTACCACCCTATGGATGATTGGATCTGGCCTATAAGTTCTAAAGACAATAACATCTCCTATTTCTATACGAGACGGGTTTGTTCCATAAAGAATCATTATATCCCCTTTGTTGAACCCGTTTTTGAAGTCAAAGTTTAGAAACTGGTCTTTAGTTATATTGTAGGAGAGATACCATCCTTTTTGGGAATCCCACCACTCATCAAAGATTTTATCATGCTCCATAGAGCCAGAAACAACAGCTACTATTGGGTATTTAGTGGACAAGATTAAGCCTAGACCGGGATAGACTATAAACTTTATTAAAACAAACGCAAGTATAACATTCACTATCCAACTCCATATGCTATCATCCTTCCAAATAAAATGCCATATCTTCTTTAATATAACTCTAACCTTGTCTTTGTCCATACCTCAGGAGAAGGATAAGAAAAACATTAAAAAACTATCGTTTTTGGGTTTGTTTTAGGAATGTTCCTATGAAAAGAATAAAGAGGATTATAAAGATAAGCACTAAAAAGATTAATGTGCTTCTCCATATTTTTAATCCAGGTGGGCTGGATTTTTCTTGATATTTCTTTGTATAATCTTCTCTAGGTTTTATTATTGCTTTTTTATTCTCTGTTGTGGTTCGCACAGGTTTATTTTCTTTTATTGCTTTATTTTTTGATTTTATAATCTTGTGTTTTGCTCCTAGAGCATAAAAACCAAATCTATCAAAGCTAGAAACAAAAATGAGATTGTGGTTATCTGAACCTATAAACCTTGTTTCTTTCTCTATCCAAGAATTATTAACCAAAGCGTACATCCTAATGTCCCTACTAGATAGGTTGTTTTTAATCAACCAACTCTTTTCAATTTTGAAATATATAGAAGCATTTGATAGGCTATCCAAAAATCCGCTAGAAGATAACCTAAAGAAATTGTAGAATGTTATAGTATGGTCTGTTTTTGAAGAAGGATTTGTATTTAGTAGTTCAAGTTTTATTGTAGCCTTTGTTAGATTCTTATTTACATTAAAGTAAATCCTAGTGAATGGAAGATTATCTGTATCTATATCCCACTTTGTTAGACTATTTGCTTCTATGTTTGCAAAATACCTTGAGATAGCCTTTTTGATATCAATTTGGATAATATTCTCTTGATAGGTTGCTTCTGTCATCATAGATGAAATAAGCGAAACTAGTAGAAAGAGTAGTAATAAAAAAGAACCTTTTACCTCTTTTTTCATTTTGTTGACAAAAAGATTATAAATGAAATTGCTTTAATAACCTAAAAATTTGCGATTATATATTTAAAGTTTATGAATAAAATGGGAAAAACCAAGATATTGCATAAGGATTATTATGAAGGGATATTGCAGCTAAGAAATCCAAGTGAAGAGGTAATAAGATGTGTGAAAAACCAGATAAAAAAGAAAGGGGATGTTTTTATAGCTAAAGAAGTAACGCAAAAGAATGGAGTAGACTACTATATCTCTTCTCAAAGGTTCTTATTATCATTAGGAAGAAAATTAAAAAAATCTTTTAGGGGTGAGTTGAAGACATCAAGAAAACTTTATACAAGGGATAGGATAACAAGTAAGAGGGTTTATAGGGTAACTGTTCTATTCAGATTGACTTAGCCTCTCTTTTTTATAATCTTCTAGTATTTTTTCTAAGAACTTCTTTTTGTTTTTTACCTTTTCAAAGTCACTTTTGCTTATTATCCCAAAATATTTATTTTCCTCAATGGGAAGTTCATTTATGTCTATAAAAACAAAAGGTAAGCTTGATTCTAGTTTTCTACTGATTTGTTTTTTATAGAATATAACATGTATTTTGCCCTTTATTTTTTCTATTGTCTTTTTTGAGATTATATCTGGGTCTTTAACTAGGAGTATATCTCCTTCCTGAATATTTAATAATGTTCTTTTCTTCTCAAATTCCGTTATTCCAAGATTATCTAATTTTTTTAATAGAACACTTGAGTTCATATTAGCCAAAAAATATAACAGGGTGGTAACCTCGTTTTTCATTGATTCTATTTCTTCTTGTTTTTTCTTTAGTTTTTTGTCAAGAATCCTTATTCTTTTTTCTTTGAATTGTAAAAGGGCTTGTGTTTTTCTATTAATTTGGGATTTATTTATTTGCCTTAGAACATACTCGTAATCCCTCTTGATTATTGCTATCTTGTCTTTTAGTTTTTTATTTTGTTTTCTTAGCAATTCTATGCTTCTTTTCGCTTCCTTTAGTTCTTTGTAAAGACGAATAAAATCTTTTTCTGACAGCTTTTTTTCTTCTACGACATCTCTAATTATTTTTGTTTCTTTGGTTTCTGGCTCTTCTATAATCTCTATAGCGTCTTTTATACTTATATCCTTTCCCACTACAAACTCTATCAGTTCATCCTTTATTTGCTCTTTTTGGTAATGTTCTACAAATATGTTTATTTTCTTGAGTTTGGGGGATAATCTCTTAAAGGCAAAAAGGGCGGATGCTAGCGCATCTAACTCGTGTTGATTTTTTGTTTCATGTTCTCTTACTAATTGCCTCTTTTCCATTATCTTGAGGTCATAGTCAGGGGTTATTATTCTTGCTCCAAGTTTTGTTGCTAGTTTATCTACAAAATCTGGGTTATGCTCCTTATCGCTAGCAATAATCAATGGTTTTCCTAAATTTATTAGGTCTGATATTAAGCTACTTATATCAAAATCTTTCTTTGAGTAGACTTTAATGACATTCCCTTCAAAATCTATTGCTGCATAGCCCAAAGTTGTGCCTGGGTCAATACCAACTATTAACAATGATTTCTTCATCTATTAATTAGAAGTTTTTTTGTCTAAAAAAATTTTTCTGTTTTGCTATTTATTACTTATTTTTAAGTAGCGTAAAATTTATAAGTAACTACTCATTTTCTTTTAAATATGGATATATACGAATATTTTGAATTGTTGATGTACATTGCAAAAAGAGGTGGGCTCTTTGGAGATTTGAAAAGCTCTACAACAAAGATATCCAAAGAGATAGGAATCTCACAACAAACAGTAAGCAGGAAACTTAGGGAAATGGAAAAAGAGGGGTTTATCAAAAGAAAGGTTAGTCCTAGGGGTATTAGTGTAGGTATAGACAAGAAGGGGCAAGAACTACTATTTGAGATATACAAGAAGTTAGAAGGTCTTTTTGAGAGAAAAGAGAAAGAGATTTTTGGAATAGTCAAAAGCGGTATTGGAGAAGGTGCATATTATGTTTCAAAGGAAAAGTATCAAAGACAATTTGAAAAAAAGATTGGCTTCAGGGCTTTTCCTGGGACATTGAATTTGATGGTGAATAAAGCTAAACTAGCACAACTGATTATCACCAAAAAAGCAATCCTGATAAAGGGGTTTAAGACAAAAAAAAGAAGTTTTGGCTCACTGACTTGTTATAAGGCAAAGATAAACAATGTCAGATGTGCAATGGTCATACCAGAAAGAACAAGACATAGTGAAAATATAATAGAGATTATAGCTCCTATGAGATTGCGTAGTTTTTTAAGACTTAAAGATGGAGACAAAGTAGTTTTGAGGTAGATAAAAATGGCAAAGAAGATTGGGATTGCGGATACGATGTTTGCTAGAGTGGATATGTTTAAGATTGTAAAAAAAGCATTAGATGATAGTATGGAATCGGATATAAAGCTAGAGAGATATACTGTACCGGGAATAAAAGACCTTCCAGTTGCATGTAAAAAATTAATTGAAGAGTATAAATGTGACATATGTATGGCTTTGGGTATGCCGGGGGATAAGCCAATAGATAAAACTTGTGCTCATGAGGCATCTCTAGGAATAATACAGGTTCAATTGATAACTAACAAGCATGTTATTGAGGTCTTTGTACATGCTGACGAAGGTAGAAATGAAAAAGAATTATTTGAAATAGTAGAGGATAGAACATATAAGCATACACTCAATGCTATTGGTCTATTAAAAGGCAAAGAAGAATTATCAAGAATGGCTGGAAGGGGAATAAGACAAGGAAAAGAGAATGTTGGACAAATAAAGGGAAAATAAAAATGAAGGATGAATTTTTTGAAATAAAGAAGATCGGAATTATATCTGATACACATATACCGATAAGAGCAAAGAATATACCAGAAAAGGTTTTTAAAATATTTGAAAGCGTTGACTTGATTTTACATGCCGGTGACTTAGTAGAGCTGTATGTGATAGAAGAACTTGAGAAGATTGCACCAGTAGTTGCTGTAAAGGGAAACATGGACAGATTTATAGATAGTCTTCCTGAGAAGAGGATTATAAAGGTCAACAACAAATTTAAGATCGGGATAATACATGGCTCAGGGGATCCATTTAGTCTTCCTGTAAGAGTGAAGAAAGAGTTTAGGGATGTTGATTGTATTGTGTTTGGACATAGCCATAGAGCATTTAATGAGTTAGTAGATGGGATTCTATTATTTAATCCTGGTTCTGCTTGTGATACTGTCTTTACCTCTGTAAACTCTGTTGGTTTGTTATATATTGGTGATAAAATAAAAGGAGAGATAATAAGAATAAACTAAGGGGTGGTAAAATGAATGAAAAACTTGGTTTTGTTGTATCTGAATATAATGCAGATATAACATACCTAATGAGCAAAGTTGGGGAAGAACATGCCCAGTTCCTAGGCGCGAAAGTGATTGAGACGATAAAGGTTCCTGGCGCGTTTGATATGCCCCTAGCTGTAAACTATCTATTAGAGAAAAATGATATAGATGGTGTTGTTTGCTTAGGTGCTGTGGTCGAGGGAGATACTGACCATGACCAGATTGTTGCCCACAATGCAGCCAGGAAGATAGTTGATTTGAGTATTAAATTTAAAAAGCCTGTTGCACTAGGAGTTTCTGGTCCTGGTATGAGTAGAGCAGATGGCGTAAAAAGAATAGAAAGTTATGCAAAAAGAAGTGTAGAGTCCGCCCTAAAGATGATTAGAAGACTAAAGTGAACGTTCATCAAATTCAACAATAGGTGTTTTTCCACCTAATATAGCTTTGAATCTGCCATCTTCAAAGGTTAATGTGAATATATTTACATTAGATTTTGTGGCTCTCATCTTTGCTATTGATATCTCTCTCTGGACTATTCTCCCATACCTTGCTAGATCTAGGAATATAATTGAATCTGCCAGATAATTCTCAACTATGTATTGGTCGTGTGTTCTTTTATCAGAAGAAACCTCTAGGATAAGGTAAGAAGTTAGATTCTTTGATCTAAAGAATTCAAACATGTTAAATAGTGTTTCCCTAGGATTTTTAATATTAGAAATCGCATAAAGAGCATTTAGTGAATCCAAAACAAGATATTGGCAATATAGGCGCTTTTGTAATTCGTTTATTAGTGTTGATATTGTTGTTACTAGGTCTCCAAATTTTTTTGCTTTCATAATTCTATATCTTGCTGAGGGAACATCTAGGAAAACAATTGTGCCCATACTTTTCTTTCCTTTGCTAATATAATTTAATCTTGTACCACTGAAGTGGGCAATAGCAACATTAATCTTTGACAAATCTATATTCAAACTAGATAATTGCATTGAGAAGTTATTAAAAGGTTGTTCAATAGAAATATAAAGTGAATTCTTTCCTTTCAGGGCTTCATTATAGATAATATTAAATGCTATAGAGGACTTCATAGTTCCTGTAACCCCGCTGATTAGGTTGACGAAGCCCTCAGGTATTCCTCCCTCTATTTCCTCATCAAGCCCTTCTATATATGTAGGTATTCTCCTTATTTTTGCTCCCATGTTTCCCATTTTTAGAGGAAGGGATATAAATATCTTTCTAAATTTTTAGAAAATTTTTTATAGAGACAATGAAAAATAAAATATAATGAAAACAACAAGGGTCCAAGGATATATCCTGTATGCACTTGGAAAATGGTTTGAAGAAGCAAACAAAAAGATTAAAGATAAACCATTACAGGTTAGTATCTCAAAAAGCATCTTTATAGATTTAATGAAAAAGGCAAAATTAACAAAAAAACAAGAGCGGGCTTTATATAAAAATCTTGAGATACTTGAAAAGAAAAAATTGATTGAATATAAAAATAAGGAGTTAAACCTAACTAACAAAGGTAAAAAGGTTTATAATGAAATAAACAAACAAGTAGAGCCATATTTTTATTTGATAAAAAAACTAAAAGAAAAGGATCCTGCTTCTTATACAAAAAAGATACAGACGATATTTAAGTAGTAAATTAGAATTAACCTCTAGAGAGTATATACAGATTCTCGAAAACTTTAAATATTGTAGTTTTTTATTGCTTATCTAGTCAGTTCATCAAAAACTGGCGAATTGGCTATCTTTACATAGGAAGAACTTTATTTTCATATTTTTTTCTTTTTTAAGGATGATTCTTCTTATAAATAATGATATTCCCTCTTCCTTTCTTAATCTTTTTAACTAAACCTTTGGTCTCTAATTCGGATATAATTAAAGAGACCTTTGCTTCAGACAAAGGCAATTGTTTTCTTATCTCTTTCTGAGTGATTCTTTTATTATCTTTTATTATCTTTAATACTGTCCTAAGGTACTCATCGGACTGTTCTATCTTTTTGGTTTTTCTTTTGATAAAAAAATAGCCCACAATTATCAAGATCACTAGGAAAGTAATAAAAGTAATAATAATATTGAGGATTAAACCAAAATTTGACTCTTCCTTGAAATAATCCTCATCTATTTCAAATTTTGCCTCCTCAATGATATCAGATTCTATGGAGGGAAAAAGGACAAGGTCTAAGACAAAGTCTCCATCCTGTTCTACAGAGATATTTTCAGTTGCAGCAAGTGTGGTTCCTTGAAGGATTTTTTTCGCTTCTATTTTATAGTCACCTATGGGGACAGTAAAAGAATAAGTTCCATTCTTTGCTATATACTTTTGCCTTGGTTGAGTGTTTATAGTAACAACTACATTATTTGCTTTGGTCAGGGATAAATCATATATGCTCCCATGTATTGTGGCTCCAAAGACAAAGTTTGTTAATATGACAAATATAAACAAATATAGTACAACCTTCATACTCATTAATTTTAGTAATCTTATATAAAAAGTTTATTTTTTTAAAACATACCGAGAGAGGGGTTTATAAAGTATAAAACAAGCAAAATGACTCTTATAAAGGGTTAGAAAGCATAATAAAGCTTTAATTTTTTCGTAAAAAAAGTTTATTTATAAATAAGAAGTGTCTAAAAGATTATTAAATTAAAATTTCAAAATTAAAAATAAACAATATAAATAACAGGAGGTGAAATAACAATGAAAGGTATTACTAGCTTGATTGTGATTTGTTTATTCTTAACAAGTTTTGTTTATGCTGAAGAAATAGTTAGTTCTGTACCAGAAAAACCAATTCTTAAAAGTACCAATAGTGGAGAAGAAGCAAAGCCTATTATTAGAAATGTTGAAAAAGAAAATATAAAGAAAGGAGTAGGATCAATAGAAGAAAAGAAAGGGCCAATAAAGGCAATAATTTCTAGGAGGAACAAAGGAATCACCAGTCTAGGGAAGATAGATAATTGTATTACTAGATTGGTTGAAAAGGAGGGTATAAAAAAAGAGGAAGCATATAGAAGGTGCAGGTATAGGATTCTTAGAGCAAAACCAATCAAAGAAAGGATAAGAGTTGTAAGGAAAGTTGATAATTTTCTTGATATCAAAAAAGGAGAGATAGAAGAAAAAATTAAGGAATGCAAAGATGAAGAATGTAAGAAAAAACTGGAGGATAGACTCGGGAAAATTGAGAAATTGGATAAAAAATTAGGACCTATTTTTAATAGGATAGAAGAAAAAAGACTAGAAAAATTAAATGAGATTAAAGAACTAAAAGAAAAAGAAGGGTTTTCAAAGTTTAGGGGAACTCTAAATTTAAAAGCAAGAGCTATTAATAATATCATGTTAGAAAAGGCAAAAAAGAATTTTATTGAAGCAAAGAAAAGGTTTGAAAGAGCGAAGACAAGATATCTAGACGCTAGAAAAAGATTCTTAGAAAAAAAGAAGTTAATAGGAGCATGCAAGGATAATGAATCTGATGAATGTAAAAAAGCAAAAGAAGAGATTATAGAAGACTCTAAAGAGTATTTAATCGGAATCGCTGACCAGATGATTGAGTATATAAACAAGATAGAGGCCAAGGTTGAGTCTAATGATGATTTGTCAGAGGAAGAAGTTAATCAAATTATTGAAAACCTAGACGAATGGGCTAAGGAAGTTGAGGAGCTAAAAGTTAAAATAGAGGGCGCCGAGGACAAAGAGGACATAAAAGAGGCAGCAAAAAAACTAAGTGAATACTGGAAAAGAATAAAATATAGACTAGAAATAAAGGCAGCTAGGATTGTAAATGCGAGAATAGGGGGCATAATAATAAGGTCAAAATATTTAGAGATTAAATTAAACAGAATACTAGACAGACTAGCCGAAGATGGAGTAGATATATCAGAGATAGAAACACTAGTAGACAAATTCAATGCCAAGATAGAAGAGGCAAAGAAATTATATGAAAAGGCACGGAAAAGTTTCAAAGAGGCTGCTTTATTAAAGAGGGAAGCGGGTGAGAAAACAGAGGAAGAAATAGAAAAAATAAAAGAGTTGTCTTCTGCAGGACATGAAGCTATGAAGGGAGCACAAAGGGCTTTAAATGAAGCACAGAAAACATTAAGAGATATTATAATCAAAATAAAGAATATAGGAAGAGAGGATGTACTAGAGAAAACATCAATTGGCACAGGAGAGATAGAAAAGGAAATCTCTAGAGAGGAAGAGACGACAGAATAACCTACCTTGTTTTGTTTTTGTTTTCATAGAAAAATTTAAATAATTTTAATCAAAAGAGAGAAAAATGATGAAAAAAGAGGTTTTTTTGAGTTTAATATTAGGTTTTTTATTGATAATGTTTTTGTTTGGGTGTAAGAAAGCTAGTGTAGAAAGGGAAAAGCAGATAGAATCAGAAGAAGAGAAGACCAAACTAGGTGTAGAAGAAGAGATTAGTGATGTTAGCAATGTTGAAAAAGAGTTAGATTTAGGAGAGCTAGAGAATATTGATAAAGAGCTTGAAGAAATAAATTGGTAATATTTATATAACAAAAAATTATCTTCTTTTTATGATAGAAATAGATGGTTCATTCTTAGAAGGTGGAGGGCAGATAGTAAGGACAGCCTTAGCTATCTCTACTGTTATTCAAAAGCCATTTTGTGTTTTTAATATAAGGAAAGGAAGGCCTAAATCAGGTTTAAAAAATCAACATCTCTATTGCATTAAGGCTTTAGAGAAGCTATGTAATGCAAAGACAGAAGGAGCAGAGCTTGGTTCTATGAAACTGAAATATGTTCCAGGAAAGATTAAAGGTCAAACTATTTCTATTGATATTGGTACTGCTGGTTCTGTAACCTTATTGTTACAATCGTTGCTCTTACCAGCTTTTTTTTCTAATTCAAAGGTTAGATTTAAGATTAGCGGAGGGACAGATGTTCAATGGAGCCCACAGTTTGACTATTTTGCGAATGTGGTCATTCCTCAATTACAAAGATTTAGTGAGATGATAGAAATATCTCTAGTAAAGAGGGGCTATTATCCAAAAGGTGGTGGTAAGGTAGATATAAAAATCAAACCAAAATTTAGTTTAGAAAAAATAAAAGAAGCACCTCAGATTAATCTTATAGAACAATATAATTTAATTCAAATAAAAGGAATCTCCCATGCAAGTCTAGATTTACAAAAAGCACAAGTAGCTGAAAGACAAGCAAGATCAGCAAGAATTGCTTTAGGTAGATTCAATTGTCCGATTAATATTAGAACTGAATACCGTGAAACCCTATCAACTGGAAGTGGAATTACTCTTTGGGCTATATTCTCAAAGGACCTAGATGAGATAGACATTTTTAATCCAATAAGGATTGGTGCTGATGCCTTAGGTGAGAGAGGTAAAAGGGCCGAGGATGTCGGAAAAGAGGCAGCAGATAAACTGATTCAGGAAATCAATTCTAAAGCTCCTGTTGATTCCCATTTGGCCGATAACCTAATACCCTTTTTGGCTTTATTTGGGGGTAGAATAAAGGTAAGCAAAATAACGCCCCATACATTAACAAATATTTATACATGTGAACAATTTCTAGGTAAGATTTTTGAACTTGACGAGGATAAAAAAATAATAAGACAACTATATTTTAAACACCAAAACTTTTTTAAATAGTTTTGTTTTCTTTGTTTTAATGATTCAAATAGGGTTATGAGGTGTAAAAATGAAAACAATAGATGAATTAAAGAATGAGCAAGGACAGCTTGATTCAAATGCTATAAAATATATAATACCATATGACACGCCATTCCTTATGATAGACAAGGTATTGAGTTTAGATAAGACAAAGATAGTTGCGATAAAGAACACATCCGCGAATGAATATTACTTTAAGGGGCATTTTGCAGGTTTTCCTATTATGCCTGGTGCTTTGATAGTGGAAGGAATGGGTCAAGCAGCAACATTGCTTGTAAGATATAACATAGAAAATCACTGGGAAAAAGAGGTACTGGCATACAGGATAAAAGATGCTAAATTCTCGGCTCCAACATTCCCTGGAGATACAATAAAATATGAGATAACACTTCTTGGTAAGGATGACAGGGGTGCTTTACTTTCTGGGAAGGCCATAGTTAATGAAAAAGTTGTGGCAGAGGCAACAATGATGTTGGCGGTAGTTGATAGGCGGGAGTTTAGAATAAAAGCATCTCCTGTTTATAAGTGATTAATCATGAAGAGGTATGTAAAGGGCGTTGGTATGACTAAATTCAGTGTAGAATCAAGAACTACACAAGACATGGCTATTGAAGCCATAAGTCTTGCTTTAGATGATTCTAACCTTAACATAAATGATATTGAAGCTGTTGTTGTTTCAACAGTCGACACAAAAGTAAATACTGAAAGGCAGAGACATTATCCTGCTGTTCTTTCAAGTCTGCTAAAGAGAAAGATGCCTATTATCAGGGTTCCAGCTGTTTGTGGTGGGGGTGGTGCTGCATTTTGGACAGCATTAAGACTAAAATACAATAATATCCTTGTTATAGGTGTTGATAATGTGTTAGCAGGGCCTACACCAATAATCACAAAAGAGATTATGAACGCTGGAGAAAATCTCTGGGAACAAGAAGAGGGGCTTAATTTTCCTGGACAAAATGCACTAGTTGCTCAGCAACATATGTTAAAATACGGAACTACGCATGATGACTTGGCTTTAATATCCTATAAAAACCACCTTCATGGTAGCATGAATCCTAAAGCAAGATTTTATGGTAAAAAGGTAACTCTAGAAGAAATAAAGAAGGCACCAATCATAGCTTCACCATTCAATTTATATGATTGTTCAATATCTGTAAATGGGGCTGCAGCTGTTGTAGTATCAAGGGATAAAACAGACATTAAGGTTATAGGGTCTGCCCTAGCTACGGATTATTTACCTCCATTTGAGAGGCCTGATATAACCACATGGCAATCAAGCGTAGAAGCTGGAAAAAAGGCATTTAAGGAAGCAGGAGTAGAACCAAGCGATATAGATGTGGCAGAAATCCATGATGCGTTTACAATTGTTGAACTTATATCATATGAAGACCTTGGATTTTGTAAGAAAGGAGAAGGCGGAAAACTGGTAAGAGATGGTTATGTAAACCTTGATGGAAAAATGCCTGTAAATACATCTGGGGGATTAAAGGCAAGAGGCCACCCCATATCTCCTACTGGAGTTGCCCAAATTGTTGAGATTGTTGACCAGTTAAGGGACAGATGTGGTGACCGTCAAGTTAATAATCCAAAAATAGGTTTAACCCAAAATATAGGTGGGGCTGGAGGTACAGCAACTGTTCATATTTTTAGAAAAATAGCGGGATGATAAAGATGGCAAAGATAATAAGGTGGATATGCGAGAAATGTAATAAGAAATGGATTTATCCAATAAGTAGGTGTCTATATTGCAATGGGGAAATAAAAAAGCAGATAGGTATGAAAATAAAGGTTATAGGATTCACAAGGATTCACATTCCGTGCCCTCCACATCCAATAGTACCCTACAATGTTCTTCTTCTGGAAGATGAATATGGGAATAGAATGCCAAAAAAAACAATAAAGGATTACAATATAGGGGATACATACGAAGATATTCCATCTAAGGAAGAAAATGCAATAGCAATAACAAAGATAAAATATGATGTTTATGAAGCTGTTAAAGAAGCATTAGAGCTGATAGGGGATATTGAAGTAGATAGGACAAACAAAATACTTATTAAACCAAATTTGAGTATTCCTGGGTATCCATATCTTGGTATTGGAACGCATCCAGAAGTAATGAGGGGTTTATTGCGATACTTAATTGAAAGAGGAGCTAATCCAAAGAATATAACAATAGCTGAGCAAAGCTTCTTCTTTCCATTTGATAAGGCTATTGCAAAATCAAGAATCAATCAAATAGTAAAGGAGTTTGGTGTCAACCTGGTTGATTTAAGTAAAACAGAGTTCATAGAGAAAAAAGAGAGGGAATTTGTATTTAGGGTGTCTAAGATAGTTTATGATTTTGATTTGATTTTTAATGTGCCTGTTATTAAAACAGATATGTTGCTTGGTATAGACGGGGCGTTTGAAAATCTAACGAGATTTTTATCTAAGGAAAACTTTAATGAGTTTGTAAGGGATATTAAAAAAGCTATAGGTGCTCTTGCTGTTTTACCTAACATATTACCAAGGTTTATCACGATAGGGGATGGAACCATAGGTATGCAGGGTAATGGTCCAGCAGAACATGGTGAGCCAGGATTCTATAATATGATATTTGCAGCGAGAAATCCAGTTGTACATGATAAAATTGTACAGGAGGTATTATGTTTAAGAAGACTACCTTATGTTGAGTTAGCAGGAAAACTTGGTATTGGTGAATATGAAGTATCAAAGATAAAAGTTATTGGAAATGAGTTAGATGCTGTTAGGAGGGATATAAAACAACCAATAGGCTCAAAGCTAATTAAAAAGGACTAAGATGTACATAAAAGGAGTTGGTATGACCAAATTTGGTATTTCTGGCAAGTTCTCACAGATGTTAGCATATGAAGCTACATTAGAAGCATTAAATGATGCGGATATTAACTTTAAGGATATAGATGCTGTTGTTTGCTCTAGTTTAGAGTGGTTCTTCTCAATAGAAAAACAGAGGCACTTTGCAGCTTTGTTGGCTTCTGTTTTCAAAACCCATAAGCCAATAATTCGAGTGCCTGCTGCCTGTGCTGGTGGTGGCGCTGCCTTATGGGTAGCACAACAATTAGGTTACGACAATGTATTAGTTGTTGGAGTAGAAAAACTGATGACATGCAAATCGGAAAGTATAACAGATGAATTTATGATGGCTGCTGAGAGCAAATGGGAGCAAGTAGAGGGGCTTAATTTTCCTGGGCAAAACGCACTAGTTGCTCAACAATATTTGGAAAAATATAAAAAAACGACTACAGAACATTTGGCTTTAATCTCTTTTAAGAATCACTCAAACGCATTACTAAATCCAAAAGCGAGATTTTATGGTAGAAAGGTAACTCTAGAAGAAATAAAAAATTCTCCAATAATATGTTCCCCGTTAAGACTCTATGATTGTTCAATATCTGTTGATGGAGCAGCTGCATGTGTTGTTACAAATGAAAAAACAGATATCAAAATAATTGGTTCTGATTTATGTGCTGAATACCTACCAACATGGGAAAGGGAAGATAGCCTTAGATGGGAGGGAACAATTATTAGCTCCAAAAATGCGTTCAACCAAGCAGGAGTAGAACCAAGTGATATAGATGTGGCAGAAATCCATGATGCGTTTACAATTGTTGAGCTGATAGCTTATGAAGACCTTGGATTCTGTAAGAAGGGAGAGGCTTATAAAAAAATTGAAGAGGGTTATTTTAATCTTGATGGAAAGATGCCTGTAAATACATCTGGGGGATTAAAAGCAAAGGGACATCCTGTCTCTGCAACCGGATTAGCCCAGATATATGAAATAGTAAAACAGCTTAGGGGGGAGGCTAAGGATAGGCAGGTTTCAAAAGCGAAGATAGGGCTAGCCCATAATATCGGTGGGGCAGGAGGAACTGTTACTTGTCATATCCTAAAGAAAATCTGTGGTTAAAAATTAAAGGTGATAAAAATGGGTTTAAAAGGAAAAAATGCTTTAATAACAGGTTCTGCAAGGGGATTGGGAAAAGAAATGGCTCTAACATTAGCAAAGGAAGGTTGTAATATAATAGTTAATGACTTGGAAGATATGAAAGAAGAAGCGATAAAAACAGTGGAAGAGATAAAAAAACTAGGTGTAGAGTCTGATTTTGTTCCTGCAGATGTATCTGATTTTGAGAGTTGTAAAAAGATGGCTGAAACAGTAAAGCAAAAATTTGAAAAAGTTGACATACTGATAAACAATGCAGGCATAACGAAAGACAGAACATTAAAAAAGATGGTCCCGGATGAATGGTACCCAGTGATTAATGTAAATCTAAATAGCCTATACAATGTAACCCATAATATATTGGAACTAATACCAGAAGGAGGGAGAATAATCAATATAAGTTCGGTAGCAGGTATAGCAGGAAATTTTGGACAAACGAATTATGCAGCAACAAAAGCGGGGGTGATTGGATTTACAAAATCGTTAGCAAAAGAAGTAGGCAAAAAAAAGATTACTGTCAATGCTGTTGCACCTGGTTTTATTAAGTCACCTATGACTGATAAAATACCAGTAGAGTTATTAGCAAATATTATTGAACTAATACCATTGAAAGAAATGGGGCAACCGGAAGATGTTGCTAATGCTGTAAAGTTTCTTGCTTCAGATGAAGCAAGATACATATCTGGCACTGTATTAAGGGTTGATGGAGGAAT
>Ga0190359_1001112_pt1 | contig 17472 bp, 15 predicted proteins | sample 48721823_MG_FD_161269 | JGI IMG/M metagenome (GOLD analysis project Ga0190359, IMG submission 161269) | Hydrothermal vent microbial mat bacterial communities from Southern Trench, Guaymas Basin, Mexico - 4872-18-2-3_MG | ecosystem: Environmental > Aquatic > Marine > Hydrothermal vents >... | reverse complement strand
AAAAGATAGAAATGAATACATTGTGAAATCGGCAGAGAGAATTTCCAAACTGGGAATTGATGTCCTGAAAACGGAAGCGCCAAATAACCTAAAGTATTGCAAAAAACTATCTGAAAAAATAAAGATTCCGTGGATTGTGCTAAGTGGTGGTAGAAAGTATGATGAATTTAAGGAACTCATAAAAATCGCTGCCATGGGAGGAGCATCTGGATTCGCGGGAGGAAGAGCAATATGGCAGGATACCTTTAAAGATGAAAAACTCATAAAGGACGTATCGGTTCAGCGCCTGAAAGAACTCTCAGAGATAGTTAGAAGTTATGGCTCTCCAATTCCTTGAGCCACTTTATCTCTTTGGTCTCAATTGGGTTCACCTTATATTTCTTGGCTAGATAATACGTGGCTAAGTCACCAATCCATATCGCCTTAAACATATTCAGAAGTTTTGAACCCCTGAAATTTAATCTTAGATATTTAATTCCTCTTTTCTTAAGGATTCTTTCCAACACAGAAAGTTTTTTCTCAAACGGCCCATTCTCAACATCAAGAATCAAAACTGCAAACTTTGCATTCTTCACCATGTATCCTTCAACCTCATTGTGAAATATCTCCGGATAACTTGCTGCCAATCCAATCGTCTTTGAGTTTTCGTTCAACTGTGTCTTCATTCTGTAAGCAACAGGCCAACTTGATGAATAAACCAACGGGAATCTATTATAAAATAAGTTAGCTATTTTCTTAGCCTTTTTCTCAACGTCACCAAGCTTCCATTTCTTTAACTTGTTCATATCCTTTTCCACATTAATGATTCCAGAGTTTTGAAGTATTCTCAACATTGGAAAGAATAGGTAACCCACCGCACACCTCGGTGGCAACCCCTTGGGAATCTTTACCAATGAATGAGCAAGCTTGCTGAGTTTTCCATCAGAACTTATCGCAATTATCTTTGCACCTATTCTCTTTGCCTCTTTGAAGCATGAGAGTGTTTCCTTGGTCTTACCGGAATAAGATATAGAGAAAACCAGAGTTTCCCTTGAGACAAATGATGGAAGGCTATAACTTCTATTCACAATCACCGGTACTGGTAAACTCATCTCTGCAAGAATATCACCCGGTATAGCGGAGCCTCCCATGCCAGAAACAACAATGTTATCTGGTTTTTTTATCTTAATCCCATCGCCAAGTTCAAATCCTTCATAACAATATTTTGGAAAATTTTTCAGATATTCAAACATATCTTCCATAGGCATTCCCTCAATAATTTATATAATCCCTCTTTATTAATTAATATGCTTTACATGATAAACTTCAAAACCTACAGAAATGGAACAGGAAAGAACGCAGTGAAACTTGCAAAAATCATCAAAAAAGTTAAAGACAAGAAAAGGAAAAAAATAATTGTTGCCGTACAGCCAACGGATGTCCCAAGAGTATCAAAAATCATAACAACCTTTTCTCAGCACGTTGACCCTATATCATACGGTGCGCATACCGGTTGGATTCTCCCAGAGGCAGTAAAGCAAGCGGGGGCAGTGGGAACGCTCTTGAACCACAGTGAGAGAAAATTATCCTATGAAGAAATTAAGAGATCTGTAAAGAGAGCAAGAGAAGTTAAACTAAAAACAATTGTCTGTTGCTCCAATCTTGACGAATGTAAGAAACTTTCCAGACTCAAGCCAGATTACATCGCAATAGAACCGCCAGAGTTGATAGGAACGGGTAGGTCAGTTAGCAAAGAAAAACCAGAGTTAATAACCAGATGTAAAAAGGCAGTTAAGGTACCTCTTCTCTGCGGTGCTGGAATAACAAATGGAGAAGATGTTAAAAAGGCAAGAGAGTTAGGAGCTGATGGTATACTATTTGCCTCTGCTGTTGTAAAATCAAAAAATCCTAGAAAAGCTCTTCTTGATATGATTATTTAGGATATCTTTATTATTTTCCCTTAAAAGATAATAAAAGAAATACTATCAGAATTATAACTAATATTACAACTCCAATTAACTTGTAATCTACAGATATGGGTTTTTCTGAGGGAGTCGGGAGTGTGGGTTGAATTGTGGTGGTTGTTGGTGGTATAGTTGTTGTGGTTGTTTTCACTGGCTGCTCTGACGTTGCCAGCGCTATGGCGAAAACAGAGAAGCCAGGTGTTTCTGCCTCATAGATGTAAGAATCTCCTGTCTCTCCAACTCTTAAAGTATTCAATTTTATCCATCCGTTCTCGGTGTACCTCTCCAAAACCACAGAATCTGGATCATAACCATTCTCATTCAACCATGATTTTGAAACTTCAAATCTGATTTTGGCTTTTTCTATATTTTCATCCTGAATGTTTTGTTTGTCTATCTCAACATACTTGTAAACCTTCCCAGAAATTTCATGTGCCACAGAAGCTGGCTTTCCTTCAAGTTTCTTTACGGTTATCTTCACATTGTTTGCCTCGTTCCTAATGGTAACTTGAACCTCTTTCAATCCTATTTCCTTGTTCGTTATCTTCATTATATGAGCAACACCCGGCGTCATTTGCACCCATATCTGGGACTTGCTTGGTGGGGTCTCTACTGGGGTTCCTCCACCACCACTTGGCCTTGAAATCACATGCAATGTGTTGGTTGTGCTGCCTGAAGTGTAGTTTGCACATCCGGAAGTGTTATACTTGTATACATAATTGCCAATGTTTAAAGATGATGTATCTGACACAGACGAGCCAGTTTCAACAAGGGTTGAATCTCTGTAAAGGGTATAATTACAATCAGAATCTCCAGTATTTGACTCTGAAGCACTCACACCTGCAGAACTTCCAGAATATATAGACCACGATGTCGCCGTGAGACTTAGTGTGGGTGAATCTTTGTTAATTATTAAGTAATATGTTAAACCAGTTGAGTTGTCCGAATAATTGGCATTTCCTGTTGCATTAACTTTGTAAGCATATGTGCCTGCACCAAGTGTTGTAATTTCAGATTGTGGTGATGTCCCATTTGTTATTTCAACTCCATCCCTGTATATGAAAACTGTGCCCGCGGACGAGGTTGCAGTAATGTTGGACTGTGTTCCATAAGTTATAGTCATGTTCTGGTTCTGATACTCTGTTCCGTTGTTGAAGAACAGGTTTACTGGTATTTCTCCCTTGAAAACTGTTAAATAAAAGGCATCAATTCCTCGGTTAATTGTATAGTTTTCTCCCTCAGCCCAGGCAGCTATAATATAGTAATATGTTGTTGGAACTAACTGGGATGTATCTGGATCTGGTGCCGTACCATTGGCTGAAGTAATAATTGTACCATTTCTTATTAAAGTGTAATTGATATCGGCGTCCCCAGTATTTGTTTCCACAACCGTTACATTCACATGGTTCGGATATGTCGCATTTGTCCATAAAACCATTACATTTGCACCTGGGTCAGTCTTGTTTATTGTCAATGTATCGGAAGTTGATGCAGAGGCATAATTCGTCCCTTCTGTTGTGTTACATATAACGCTGTGACCTGAAGGATTTGCAGCGAACACTACAGACGTAGCATTGTAGTCATCGTGTAAAACACCGTTGAAGTACAGGTGTGTTGTTCCATCTCCTGTACAGGAACAGGTTAAGGTTGTTGAATTTCCATAGACATAACTCCAACCATTTGAGGAGGTTAGATTACATGAAGTAGACAACTTGTTCACAATTATTGAATAAGATGCTCCTGTTGAATTACTTGTGTAATTTTGATTTCCTGTAATGTTACCCTTATATGTGTAGGTACCAGCACTTAGAGTTTGTGTGTCTGGATTGGAAACTGATACGCCATTTCTATATAGAGTTGGATTTCCAGAATTGGTATACACTGCAGTAACATTTGCCGTTATTTGTTCTCCATATGTAACTACCATGTCTTGGTTCTTATATGTGCCTGTGGAATTTGTGAAGTATATATCAACTGGATTTGTTTGATTTTGGTTTATGGTTAAAGTTGCCAACACACCAGTTGAATTTGCTGTCCAGTTTTGACCACCTGTAGCATTGAATCTATAGGTGTATGTACCAGCTCCAAACAAGGCTGCCTCTGACCATGGTTCGGTGCTATCAACCATTGTTGAATCTCTCCATAACTGATATGTCACGTCGTCATCTCCTGTGTTGGATTCTGAAGCAGATACATTAGTCTCATGTGGATATGTGAATGTCCCTGTACCAGAGATACTCAAGTCTAAAGTTCCAGTGAAAACTGTCACATATAAGACATCCATTCCCGGATGGACTGTATAATTTTCTCCCTCATTCGGGGCAGCTATAATATAGTAATATGTTGTTGGAACTAACTGGGATGTGTCTGGATCTGGTGCTGTGCCATTGGCTGAACTAACGGTTGTTCCATTTCTATATAATTCATATGTTATATCCGAATCCCCAGTGTTTGTCTCCACAACTGTTACATTCACATGGTTAGGATATGTCACATTTGTTCCCATGAGAATTGCACTTGGGTCAGCCTTGCTTATTGTCAATGTATTTGAAGTTGAATTGGAAGCATAATTCGTCCCTTCGGTTATGTTACAGACGACAGTGTGATGTGATGTGGTTGCAGCGAACACTACAGACGTAGCATTGTAGTCATCATGCAAAACACCGTTAAAGTACAGGTGTGTTGTTCCATCTCCTGTACAGGAACAGGTTAAGGTTGTTGCCGTACCATACTCATATATCCAATCACTTGAAGAAGTTAAATTACAAGAACTTGATGCCTTGGTTATCGTAACATTATCATTTGCCTGCATGGCTGTGTAAGTTGGTGAAGAGCATGTTACATTCCAGTTGAATGTTCCAGGACTGCTGAATGTTGTATTATACTCATACAACTCTGATGTTGAATTGTATACCATTGAATAGGTGCTCCATCCACCACTTACATTCAAACTCATGTTACATATGGCTCCAGACTCATTAATTGGGTACCCTGTTGTATTGGTATAATTTGCGAAGAAATCAACAAGGTCGCCTGGATACTTGGTTAAACCTCCACCCTCAGGATCAGTGGAATCCCATATGGTTAAGTTAGCAGGATTTGATCCCCCGCCACTAACCTCTACACCAACACCCGTAAAGTGAGGTATCTTTATCCATATGACATGATTGGTAGTATCTTTAAAGCATAACCCACTGGAAAGTGTTGAGTCAGCTGTGGAGCAATTAACTCCTGTACCATTTAGATAAGCTTCATATGGTGTATTCAAATAATCAGAATAATCTGTTTCATTTAATTGCTCGGTTGTGTTGCCAGCGGTACTATTCCATATTATATTGAAATCGTTGTCATAGAGTACGGGGATTTCAACTGTTATGTTTTTGTTTTCAAGTTCTGGTGCATAAGGCATCCTTATCAAAACTTCTTCATAAACATCGGGTCCCCTACTCCCAAATTTCCATGCAGCTTCCAATCCACTTCCTGTTGCATTTGTAGAAAATGCAGCATCCGGTGGACCTGAAGCAAGAAGGTCTGTTTTTACATAGTGAATAGAAAGGTTGCCGCTTGTTATTCTTAAACTAATATCTCCCATCAAAATTGCTTTGAGTGGTGAAAATTCGCTTCCGTTTATATTCTGCATTAGATTGCAATCTGGTGGAGGATTTGGAACATCGCATGTTGAATTGGATTTATAGAAATCTATGAAAAAACTCAAAGATTGACCTGGATCATCTGGATCAAACATCTCAAAATTACGAAGGGTAACATTGCATATGCCATTTAAACAAGAGACATCATTTGCACTTCCACCAGACAATACAGAAGAACTAACAGGCGTTGAAATTGGCGCATGGCTTTGTGAATATATAGTAAGCTTTTCTATTTCATCACCCTCCAGAATGGGAACTGAAAACAATCCACTTTGGGCATCTGTCATCCTCTTGTATTCCTGACCCTCTATGTCAAGTCTCATCTCAACAAAAGAACTCTCTGAATTTAGTAATGTATTGTTCTCATCCACCAACCTGAACTGGACCGCTGTTGTGTTCACTACAGTGGTTTGATTCCAGTTGGCAGAAACATTGCTGGAAGTTATTGACGCATCTGTTCCTGTTATCAGCTTTCTTAGAGTGAAGTTGTATTCAGAACCGCCAACAAAGCTCTGCCCTTCTGAAGAAATTTTGTGATAATCCGCATAGTAGTCGCTTCCTTTTCTGGCAAAAGCTATGAGCATCATGTCAGAATGTGCTTCAGTTGCAGGCAGTCTGATTGTGTACTCACCTGTTGTAAGGTTATAATGGTCATTGAGAGACGCGTTTGCCGGCCATTCCATCATATTCCCCATGTTGAATGGGAGAGTATCCTGGTCAAATAGCATTTCCCCAGATCCAAGCATATAAGGAACAACCCAAACATCATCAAATGAGCCAGGAGTCTGGTTAATGTACCCGGTAAATGGCAGTATTGTCATATTGGAGCTTATAACTGCATCTATGAGATAGGTTCCATTTGTTATTGTGCAGTTTGCATTGACTCCTGTGCTGCTTATGTCATAGCCTGTAGAATTGCACTTTGAATCTATGTTTGTAAAATCTATATATATTGGAAATGATGATTCCGGAAAAACCATCAACGAATAGTTTCTCTCTAAAGGAGCTGAGAAATACCTCTCTGTAGCACTTGCCCAAGAGTTTGAAACAGGATAACCAAGCTTCTTATCTTTTAATCCATAACTATATCCTATATTGGTCCAGTTAAACTCCGGCTCCCAGTTTGGACCGCATGAATCGTTATCCCAGCAGGAAGCATTTGTAGGACCTGACCTGTAGTCATAACCTTCAACCACTACATGAAAAGTCACAGCAGGCTTCAGCCTTATTTCGGGATTGTTCAATCCAAAGGAAGACCTTAACTCTGACTCGGGTAATTCTGGTAAACTTGGACCAACATACATTCCATAGTGGTTATCGGAATCATTATATTTGGTTACTGATAATCTGTAGAATAAATCATCTTCATCACCAGAACCCGGACCGCCGGGTCCACCCTCTATTGACGCGTTTAATCCGGGGACATCTGTTATGTTAAAAACACCATTGGAATCTGTACTTCCCGAAAAGGTACCAAGAGTTGTACCTCCTCCCTCTCCAAAACTTATAACAGTAAGGGAAGCTGTTGCCCCTTCAAGCGTATTTCCGTTTACATCATAAACAGTTCCATTGTACCAGAAAGTTGTCGTGGTGAAAACAGTGAGATTCATTTCACTCGTTAAGTCATCGCTGCCTGAAATCACCTGGAAAAGAGATGATGTGTAATTGTCTGTTGATGTTACATTTATTCCAAAGTAATGTGGCCCCTCTCCACAGAAAAACTCTCCACCAGTGGCATTCCATATCATTGAATTTCCATTTACTATAAAACTGTAATTCCCAGTGTCTGTCCAGTTGTAGCCACCATAAGTGAAATTACCTGGAAGCACTATTGTCAGGTTCTGCAAACAGGAATTAGGTGAAGCCATCCTTGATATTGAGAAGTTAAGGAACTTCTCCTCATTTTTTATCACATAGGGAGAAATTACAGATGACTGCCACTGGTCCAGCCCCCCATCAAATGGCTGCTCATTGATAGTAATGGTTTTTTGACCAGAGCTAAAGTGAGTAATACTCTCGTTGTCTGTTCCATTGACATCTACTGAATTTAAAACTGTTGGGGCACTCATTATTGCAGTGAAATTCAAATAAACAACAAAACTTTCTCCCGACTCCAGGACTCCATCATCCTGTTGGATTAAACACTGAGTTAAGTTTATCTCCACAAAATTATCATCAATATTTTGATTCCCTGTTGAATAGTTGTAAACAGGACAACTTGATTCATTGGTGAAATTCAGATCAACGTCAAAATTATCCTCAATCCATATGCTTGTAAGGTTGTTGGAAATAAGATTGGTTATGTTGATTGAATATTCTACAGTATCCCCAATGTCATAAAAATCAGAAGATGAATTTTTCTCCACAAGAATATCCGATGATTCAGCAATACTTGCTATAAAAGTCCAGTTTGTTGCATTACCCCAGGCATCGTTTGATACATTGCCTACCTCAAAACAGTAAACGTTCCAATTATAAGTTCCGTTTTCTATGCTTATAATATCATAACTCAAATCCCCCTCATTAATTATACTTCCAGAATCAAAAACATCACCAGTGCTGTTCCATATATATGTGGTACAGTTTGCCTGCACGTTCACAGTATAATTAAGAGAAAATGGTGTGTAATTTATCACGGTATCGTTTTCTGGGTAAACAAGTGATACGCCTATTGGATAACCATATAGTATTTGTAAATTTTCCTGCTCCGATAAGAGGGAATTCATAGTATCATTTGTCTCATTGAAAACCCTTGCAAAATTAGTTGTATCCCCGGGCGACAAAGCAGTGAAGTTAGCATTCACAACAAACGATTCCCCTGAGGAAATGTTGAATATCCATTTCACTCTCCCTGCTGTGTAGTTCGTATAATTTGGCGGTATGCTGGCTGATGTAAAATTCAAAAAGCTCGTGTTATATTCATCAACAACAGAGAAGTTAGCCATCTGAGCAGTACCATTGTTGGTTACATTAACTGTGAACACCGCTATGCTCCCGTTTTGAACCTGCGGCTGTTCTGCAATCTTGTCCAGTATGAAACCAAGGTTGCCGTTATTATAAACTGCAGCATTTGTGAAAACAGGTGAAATAAAAACAAACAATAAAATAAAAAATATTGCTATAACAAATACATGTGAAAATTTCATTTTAATCAATAATATTTTGTTTTGCTTATTTAAAACTTTTTATATAAATCCTTAAAAATTTAATTACGAACTCAACAAAACTCAAATTTTTTTGTTAAAAGGAAAACAATTACCATATGTAATTTTTATATATAATCCTGCTTTATTTTTCTTATGGAAATGATATTTGTTTTTCTTGCTGGGTTTCTTGGCGGAATAATTCGCGGACTCATTGGCATAGCCAAGAAAGTCAGAAGCTCGCAAAAGAAAACCAAAATAAGAAAGGACTATATAATTCTGACACTTCTAACCTCCGGCGGCCTCGGCCTTTTGGTTGGCCTCTTTGTTGATGACTTGAAGCTGGCGCTCCTCGCAGGATACGCTGGCACAGACTTTATTGAGAGCATTTTCAAAATAAAAATGAGGAAAGAAAAATGGGACTGAATCAAATATAATAGACCGGAACAAAAGCAATTTTAGTTCCATTAAACTTGGTTTTGCCCCAAAAATCTTTTGTTAACACCAGAGCTCTTTTTGGTTCATAAGCAGATATAAAACTTTTGAAACTTTTCGAAATCTTTGGTTTTTTAAAATTCATGTACTTTACTTCAACCGGCATCACTTCATCCCCTATGGTTAAAACAAAATCCATCTCAGCTTTTCCAAGCGTTCTCCAGTAGTTTAGCTTTCCAACGTCCCTTATCAACAACTGGTTTAAAACAAAATTTTCCACTATCTCACCTTTATCAACTCTGTTTTCCAAAGGATTAAAATTATTAATGGCGTAATTTCTTAATCCTAAATCAATAAAATAAATTTTTGGATTTTTTCTTAGCTCGGTTTTAATGTTCTTGTGAAACGGCTTTATTGTCTTTATTATAAATGTCTCCTCCAGAATTTCCAATATTCTAACTAATTCCTTGTAATATGTATCACAGGAAGAGGCAAGCTCATTATATTTAGCCATTCCACCCAGTTGTGAGCTTAAGATGGAAACCAATTTTCTGAACTTGAAAATATCATGAACCTTTAACAATTCTATAATTTCTCTTGTTATGTAAGTCTCGTAAATATTTTTTATTATAACCTTTTTTGTTTCAATATCACCTGCCTTGAAAACTTCTGGATAACCACCAAATATTACATACTCGTTAAAAAATTTCTGGAAGTCTTTTAAAAATATGTCATCCTTCATTTCAAAGTCCTTCCCTTCATAAATAAAATCTTTAACCATATCATTCCTTTCTTTATATATTCTTGCAATCCTTTCATCCCTTGCCTTTAAAGACTCTTCAAAAGAAAGCGGATAAAGATAAAAAGAAAACATCCTTCCAACAAGATATTTTGAAGTTTTGCTGGTCAGCTCCAGAGAAGATGAGCCGGTAATTATAAATTTTATATTTTCAAATTCATCGTACAGAAGCTTCAATTCCTTTCCCCCGTTCTCCACATATTGAAATTCATCAAGCAAGAAATAATACTTTTGACTTTCGTCGGAAATAAAACTCTTAATGAACTCTCTGGAACTTGCTGCAAATTTTTCCAGGTTTTCCCTGTCTTCAAATGTTATAAAAATTATCCTCTCTGGATTGACTTTTTTTTCTTTTATCAGCCAATCCCTGAGCATAAAAAGCAACGTGGTTTTCCCCGATTGCCTTGGACCTTTTATTGCATAAATTTCTCTCCTATCTGCCCATTTTTTAAGCTTTTTCATCAACTCCCTTTGAAAATATTTATTTTTCATAAGTCTATTATTATTAAAGTTATTTAAATAATTATCGAATATTTATTGAAACTTATTTTTTATTTATATTATAATAAATTTAATTATGAAACTTGAAGCAACTGTTCCAATAATCTTGTTTATTATTTTTTTGCCATTGGCCAGCGCGCAGGATATGGCCGTGGGCGTTTACGGAGACTGCCATAACTTTGACGTTAAAGTATCAACGAGGAATTTTGAGCCGGGCTGCTATGACGTTAAGATAGACGTCGACACACCATCAGGCAAGGGCGAGGTTTATGATCCGAATAAAGGCTGGAAATCTTCCTACTATTACATAAATGGCGATTACTGTGTTGAGGGAAATGCCTCAAAAACTTACAAGATAAGGACTAACTCTGATGGTGACTTCAAAGTACTTGTTAAGCTGAGGCTGAACACCACCACTTTGATATCAGACTATTACAACATCCATCAAGAATGCCCCGGCGAAAAAGAAATGCCTCCAGAATATTTTTTCCTAGTTGTACTTCTCACCATACTGATAATACTAATCGGTGTGGTTGTTTATGTGAAGAATCCAGAGAAGAAAAAATCCAAGAAGAAATCCAGATAAGTTCAATGCAATGTCATAAAAATCAAATAATCTTCCTGGGATAAAAATCTGAATTATTTCTGTCAATATTCCGTAAGATAATCCAAGCCCGAGCAATTTATAATTCATTTTAAAAGATTTAAAAATCAAAAAACCAAGAATAAAAAATTCAGAGAAATGTACGATGTCATTTAAATATGGAATTATCTCCAACTGTGAAGGCACCTTGGGAATTGTCATTGTCACGAATATAACCAAAAACCAGACAAACAACACTCTCCTGTAATTAATAAAACCACCTACTATGTAAATCTTTAGAAAGACAAAAGTATTTAAAGCTCGGTGTAAATTCAATATAGATGCTGATAGGTGTAGACTTGGATGAAGTAATTTCAGACACTCTGCCCGTCTTAATCAAGTTTCACAACGAAAGGTATGGAACTAACCTGAAAAAGGAAGATTTTACTTCTTATAGGTTTGAAGATATCTGGGGTGGAACAAGAGAAGAAGCCATAAGGAAAGTTTTAGATTTCTACAGAAGCAAATACTACAATTCTATAAAACCTGTTGAAGGCGCTGTAAAGGGAATTAAAAAATTGGGAGAAAAAAACGAACTGGTAGTGATAACATACAGGCCCACAGAGTTCAAAGAAATAACAGAGGAATGGCTGAAAAGATATTTTCCCGGATGCTTCTCCAAAACATATTTCACGAATTTTTATTCGGTGAATGGAACAATAAAAAAGAAGTATGAAACCTGCCTTGAAATAGGGATTGACCTTATGATAGATGACCTGCTCAACTGTTCTCTGGACTGTGCTTTAAGAAACATAAGAGTCCTCTTGTTTAACCAGCCCTGGAACCAGTGCAAAGAACTGCCATCACTTGTAAAAAGAGTTTATTCCTGGAAAGAAATAATAGAAAATGTAAAACCTTAGCTGAAATCAACTTTTCTTATATCTGAATTTCTTCTCATAATCTCTATGATTCAGTATGTCCAATATTAAAGAAATAATTTCAACTTCATTCCCTCTTATTGTGTATATCATTCTCCAGGCACCCGAGAGATTAACCTTCCATAAGTTATTTACATCGTAATTTTTTATATAATTTTTTGGAATTCTGTCTCTTGGTATGTGTATTCCATATTGAGGATTATCTCTTAACATCTCAATTTTCTGCTTTATAGAGTTGAGCAATGTTTGATGATCACTTCTTGTAATTCCTTTGGAAATTTCTTCGCCTACAATTCTGTTCAAATCCTCAAATTCTTCTTTAGCTTCACCTGTGATAATTACTCTTGTTGGTTTTCCTTTAAACATTTAAAGTTCGACTCCTTCTTTAACTGCCTTGTCTAGCTTTGGGCTTGGGTTGTATATCCACAATATGCCTTTCCTACCATCAATTATTTTCCCACTATCTTCTAGATATTTCAATATTACATTCAATGTTTGGTGCATTATTTTAGTGGGCAAATTCTTCTTTATTTCTTCTCTTGTCATTGGGCCATCGGATTCCTTTAGAACTTTCTCTACCATTAATACAGTCTTCAAGTTTGGATAGTGTATAACTTCTAATTTTTGCATTTCAATCACCTATCTATATAATATTATATAAATATATATATAAGTATATATAACTTATTAATCAAAATAATCAACTATATCCTTAGCAATTTTTTCATCCATTGTTATTATTGCATCCCTGGAAACGCCTGCAGCATGTGGAGTCAGAATTATATTATTCAGCTTAAATAACTCCTTGTTGTGTGTTGGCTCCTCTTTGAAAACATCCAATCCAGCGCCAGCAATTTTTTTGTTTTTTAATGCCTCTACTAAGGCATCTTCATTGACAACTTCTCCTCTTGATGTATTGACTAAAAATGATGTTGGCTTCATTAGATTCAATTCCTCTTTTCCTATCAGACTTTTTGTTTTCTCAGAAAGCCTAATATGAATAGAGACGAAATCTGAATTTTTCAATAAATAGTTCAATTCCACGAATTTAACATCCAGATCTTTATGTTTTTCCGGGTGAAATGTCCAACATAAAATATTCATACCAAAGGATTTTGCTCTCTGAATAACTTCCTTAGCTACGTACCCAGCGCCGATAATACCTAGGGTTTTTCCATATAGGTCAACACCAGAAATTCTGAACTTACCAAATTCCTCATCCCTTACACTTCTGTCCATATTCAAAATATTTTTTGCTAAACCAAGCACCAAAGCAAATGCATGTTCTGCAACTGAAATAGCCGTTGAGCCAATAATATCGAATACAGCTATATTTTTCTTCTTACACTCCTCTAAATCAATATTCTCTTTCCCGGCCAAAACACCGATAACCTTTAATTTTGAATTTTCAAGAACTTCCCTGTCTATTTTTTCTCTAGCGCCAATTATTAGTCCATCAAATTCTTCAGCAATTTTTTTGAGCTCATTTTTATCCGGCCTTTCTCCAGTCATCCCAACTACTTCAAATTTTTCTTTTAGAATTTCTAAAGCATGAGAATCCTTTCCAAATGACTTAAACGGCACATATAATTTCATCATAAAAAGAATTGATACTGAAAGAATATAAAAATTAGGTATCTGGACTCGGTTAAGAGCACGCCAAATACAGATCAACCGAACCTAACCCTTAATCTTTTGGCAACACTCTTAGACCCAGATTAGAGCTTATTAGGCACAGGCTTCATATGGTGAGATAAGTCCAGCCACCATATTAATTATCGGGAGCCTAACAGAGGCAACCTGAGCCACCCTTTTCAAGGGCAACCGAATTGTCCTAAGGAATTATTACTTTTTTTAACTGAAATAAATAACTATCGTCGACATTTGTCTATTTAAACGATTCCGTGCTCTCCTTTTAATGGGACAAATCTGAAATATCCTTTTTCTCCAATTTCTTTCAATTTTGAGCCCTTTTTCTCGAAAAGAACCATTCTCTGATTGAAAATATTGCCTATTGGTGCTACGAGCTTACCTCCTTCTTTTAATTGCTCTTTTAAAGGCTCTGGAACCTTAGAAGCTGCTGCTGTTATTATAATTCTATCAAACCCTTTTTCTGTCAAATTGGTTGAAAAGCGTTTACGGAAAAATTCCTTTGGTAAACCCATACTTCCATCTCCGTGAATAACTTCCACGTTCTTTAAGCCTGTTTTTGATATGTTATTCCTTGCAAAATCTGCTAACCATTCATTTATCTCTACTGTGCAAACCTTTCCCTTTGGACCAATCAAATACCCAAGCAGTGCTGCCTGCCATCCAGAGCCCGCACCTATTTCCAATATTTTTTGTCCAGGTTTAACATCCAGCATCTCAGTCATTGTTACAACTGTATAAGGCTGAGAAATAGTTTGCCCATGGCCAATTGGCAAAGGATAATCTATGTAGGCACTTCCTCTGTACTTCTCAGGAACGAAATGTTCCCTCTTTATTTTCCTGAGAGCTTCTTCCAGTTTTTTGGATCTAAGAACTCCAAGCGATTTTAAACTCTTTATCAAACCTTCCAATGTTTCGGGCATAATGAATATTTAGAAAAAAAGAAATAAAAAAACACTATTTTTTGTATTCAAACTCTTCCTGAAGCTTCTTCATCATTTCCTCGTAATCCAGTGAAGAGTTTGTGAGTTGATTCACTTCATTATCCCAGTAAGAGTAAATTTTTCTTGCATTCCTGAAAATTCTTCTCACGTCAAACTCTTCTCCAACGTCTTCAAGCTTCTTTTTAACAAGATCGTAGTTTATACTATAGTCGGCTTTGAGAATCATATATACATCGAAATAGTCCCTGGGCTGATTTCTTGTCATTAGCGCCCTCACTTTTTCAGCAATTATCTCATCAGGATTAATTATGCTTATCTTAAATCTTGGAATTTCCTCATAAAAATGCGGCACTTCGAATTCTTTTGTATCCAAATAAATTGTGGATTTCTTGTTTACATCTACTATTATATGGTCTTTTTCAGAAAAATAACTTTTGTAAAAAATTTTGAGCCGGAAAAAAGAGCTTGTTTTATTATCAAATGCGTACCTGAAAAAAATATTCTTGTTTTCGTCCAAAACTCTTAAGACATTACCTTGAACACTCTCTAAACTTCCTTTGGTAGAAAAATCTAAATCCTCGCTCAATCTTACATGATTTAATAATATCTTATTTAGTGCTGTTCCCCCTTTCAGATATATGCTCCTTATATTTCTTGTTAAGTATAGAAGAAGAGTCAAGAAATAGTCCTTCTCAAGATAAATTAAATTAAACCCTTTCTTTCCTGCCAGGTATCTTAATTCATTCTCCGATATTCTTTTAACCATTTTTTTACACTCTCTTTGGATTGAACTAAAACTTTATGGCCCTTTATCCTCTTCTCCACAAAATCTCCTAATGTTCTCTTTCTTTTAAAAATCAAGGTGAAGTTAAATATATCCATTTTTCCTTGCTTGTTTTTACAATAGACAACCACATTCGTAGGTATTTGCTCTATGAGACTCCAGAAAAACGCTGCAGCCAATTCTGCTATGTAGTAGTTCTTTCCATTGAATATTTCATCAATAATTATAAAAGGATTTTCCGACCAATACCCCTCATAAGCTCTAACGGGTATCAAATAATATTTTGACTTATTAAGTTTTCTTATTCTTCCCTTACTCTTAAGCCTATGAATATATACATTCATTTCATTGTCTGTCTTGAAAAACTTCCTTACATCATCTCTTTTAAAAAAGAACTTTTCCTTTAATTCCAAATAGGAAACCATTTCCATTTCTTTCCCAGAGAGCCCCTTTATATTTTTCATTATAATCACTATGTGTTACATCTAAATTAATAAATAATTAATTTAAGTGTATAAAAAGTTTATGGTTTTACTTTGTTATTTCTAAAAAAATTTAAGAAAAAACTAAGTTATTTTTTAAATTTAAATTTCCAGACAATTGCAGCCAGTATTGCTATTATTATTGATATAACTGCTCCAATGCCTGCAGGTGATGTTAAAAAGAAACCAATTGGACCCATCTGCTGTTTTGCTTCCTCTATTGAGCATGGTTGAGACTCCATGGGCTTTCTTTCATCTGTCCCACAACTATTCTGGTCAATACATTTTCTTGTTTGAAGACCATCAACACATCTACTCCAGTCTGTGCATACCCATTTTTCCTGACATACCGTTGCTCCACTTGAGCTTTCTTCAGTCCCAACAGTTGTTGTCTCTGCAGAAGCTGTGGAACCGCCAGAGCTGCCTCCTCCACCACCTGGACTTCCTCCAGAACTTTCCTTAGTTACAGATAAATCAACTCTGTCACTGCATCCATTGCAAAAACTTGCTGTTTTTCCTGTATCTATGCCGTCAACAAAGAAATAAACAGTATCTCCTGACCTATCATTTTGAGGATCATCAACTATCAAATTATATTCTCCATTGGACGTGGTTGTACTCTTTACCTCTGCCCCGTTTATCTCTGCTGTAACAGTTGTCCCGTCAGGAGCAGGTTGACCGTTAATGGCTACAGAACCATAAAACTGGTTTGGTATTCCCGGCACTGCCAGAACAGATGTTGCTAAAAATAAGACAAATATCATTGTTGTGGATAAAATCTTAAAATTCATTCTTACACCCTTGCTAATTATATACACCTAAAACTTTAAATACTTATTGGTAGTTACTCCCTTCTTCTTTTTTTCCAAAAATAGAGAAGCGATAATAGCGAAGCTAATACTAAAATTGACCCTATTCCACCCGGAGACGTCAAAAACATGCCTGTGGGTGAAGTCAAAAATGCACCTGTTGGTGTTTTCGGCATTTCTTCTGGTACAGTTGTTGTGGTTGTTGTTGTTTCTTCAGTCGTACACTCACCACAATCCTCCGGGCATCCAGCACATGTTTCGCCGGCGGAACATTCCCCATCTCCACAGTATGGCTTTTGTGTGCACACGCTAGGGCTACCTGAACATTCCCAGTTGTCTTCCACCTTGCAGTATTCATCGCAGCCATCGCCGTTGTCTCTGTTGCCATCGTCACATTGCTCTATGTACTCTATTTTTTCGTTTCCACAGACACTGCTAATTCCTCCACCGCCGTGATGCGCCACAATAGTCGTGGTCGTAGTAGTTGGCACAGTGGTTGTTGTAGTGGGTTCTCCTGTAGTAGTTGTGGTTGTACTCGAGGTAGTAGTTGTATTTGTTGGGACTGTTGTGGTAGTAGTGGAAGTCGTGGTAGTTGTAGTGGGGATTGTTGTTGTGGTGGTTGGAATTGTAGTTGTGGTCGTACTTGAGGTAGTGGTTGTTTCTTCCATGGTTGTTGTGGTCGTAGAGCTGGTTGTCGTTGTTGGTTCTCCTATTGTTGTTGTGGTTGTGGACGAAGTAGTTGATGTAGTTGAAGAGGTTGTAGTAGTGGTTGGAACTGTAGTAGAGGTAGTTGATGAGGTTGTGGTTGTCG
>Ga0190359_1001111_pt1 | contig 17479 bp, 12 predicted proteins | sample 48721823_MG_FD_161269 | JGI IMG/M metagenome (GOLD analysis project Ga0190359, IMG submission 161269) | Hydrothermal vent microbial mat bacterial communities from Southern Trench, Guaymas Basin, Mexico - 4872-18-2-3_MG | ecosystem: Environmental > Aquatic > Marine > Hydrothermal vents >... | reverse complement strand
TTTCTTAGTTTTGAAATGCTTCTAAACATGATCCATGATCGCGAATTCCTTGGAACACGCCCCAAAAATACTAAAAAAAATTGTTCTCCTGTTGCTGTTTGTTTTTGAAGTGGTTGCGGTTACAGGTCAGGTTCACCCTGTTAAAAAACTTCAAAAAGATTCTACACGGTTTACTCTTGCGGATACGCTCAAAACCAAAAAGAAATCACAAGCATACCTGGATGTTCCGGTCTATTTTCCTGCGAAAGACAGTGTGGTCATCTCTATGAAGGATAATAAGATCAAAATGTACGGGGAGGCTAAGGTGTCTTATGAGGATAAAGAGATAACAGCTGACTATATTGAAATGAGCATTGACCGGAAAGAGGTGTTGGCAAGAGGTCGCCAGGACAGCTTGGGGAAATGGATCGGTCAACCGGTGTTTAAAGACGGGGATGATACCTATAAAACCAAAGAGCTGAGATATAATTTTGAAACACGAAAAGCATACGTGGTGGATGTCAGGATGAAAGAGGAGGAGGGATTTCTGCATAGTCACCTGACCAAAAAAGATTCATTCGGAATTTTGAATATAAAAGATGGTAAATATACAACCTGTGATGCACCGCATCCCCATTTCTATTTTGCCATTACCAAGGGGAAAGTGATACCCAATAAGCTGATTGTCACAGGTCCGCTTTATCTTGTTGTTGAGGATGTGCCATTACCGATCGGTTTACCGTTTGGATATTTGCCCAAACAACAGAAACGGGCATCGGGGATTCTGATGCCTCGTTACGGGGATGACCGGGCACGTGGTTTCTTCCTGAGAGACGGAGGATACTATTTTGCTATTAATGACCGGATGGATCTTTCGTTAACAGGAGATATCTATTCGAGGGGAAGCTGGAAAGCCAGTGCGCAAAGCCGATACAAGAAGCGATACAAATTTAATGGGAGTTTTGGATTCGATTTTGCCACTAATGTTTCAGGAGAGAAAGATATCGATCAGAAAAAGCAGCGGGATTTCAGGGTGCGCTGGACACATAATCAGGATCCCAAGGCACATCCGTACCGGACTTTTAATGCCAGTGTAAATTTCAGTACGAGTAAGTATGACCGGCGAAATGTCATCAATACCTATAATAATACAGCCGATTTTATGAATAATGCATATGAGCGGCTGACAAATACCAAATCTTCAAGCATTTCCTATAGCCGGAAATTTCCCAATAAACTTTTCAATTTTACTGCCAAATTAGGGCATACTCAAAACAGCCAGACTGAAACGGTGGTTTTGAATGTGCCTTCCGGAACTTTTACGGTCGGACGCTTCTTTCCGTTCAGGTTTGGTAAAAGTGGTGCAAAACCAAAATGGTATGAAAAGATAGAGATGCGCTATACTTCAAGCTTTGATAACCGGATTAAAGCCAAACAGGATGAACTGTTCAAAGGCAATATTTTAAATAAGATGCAAAACGGGTTCAAACAGAGAATTCCGATATCTGCCTCATTTAAACCCATCAAATATATGACCCTGACCCCATCTCTTACTTATGACGGGTTGCTCTATTTCTATCACATTGAGAAGCATTGGGACTCTCAGCTGGATAGTTTGATTGTTGACCGGGTCAACCAGTTACACTATGTTCAAGCTTTGAGTCCGAATGTTAACCTTTCCTATTCTCCGAGAATTTACGGATTCTTTACCTTTAAAAAGGGGAAGGTACAGGCCATTCGCCACGTGATGAGTCCGTCACTTTCATTTTCATACCGACCCGATCTCGGATATGACCTCTCGAAATTTCAGGATACCACACAGGTAGATACATTAGGAACCAGAAGAGGATACAACATTCTGGATGAAGGGTTATACCGGCTTCCTTCGGTGGCCGGCCGTTCCGGCAACATAAGCCTTAATATCGGTAATAATCTGGAGATGAAAGTGAAAAACCCGAAAGATACTACCGGAACGATTCAGAAAGTGAAATTATTGGAGAGTTTCTCGTTGAATACATCTTACGATATCTTCAGAGATTCGTTAAACCTGTCACCGATTACATTACAAGCACGAACTACCCTGCTAAAAAAGATCAATCTTACTTTCAGATCCGGTTTTAACGCCTATGCCATTGATTCGGTGACCACAGGGAATTACACCCGCTATAAGACGGTCAATGTGTTTGAGGTAACCCGTTCAGGCAGACCCGCCCGGCTCACTAATGCTACATTCAGTCTGGGATTTGCATTACCATTGAAAAGATCTTCTCAGAGAAGCACGACATCAACAGGAAGAAATCAGGGGGAGAACGGAACGGCAGCAGTAGATTATTCCATGCCCTGGAACCTGAGTGTAAATTATAACTTTCAATACACCAAGCCTTACATGGAGTCAAAAATTACTCAATCTCTGAGTTTTAACGGACGGGTGGCTCTTACTCCAAAGTGGTCGGTCAGCGTTGCATCGGGATATGATTTCATTGGCAAGCAGTTTACATACACTCAAATAGGTGTTACCAGGGATCTGCATTGCTGGGAAATGAGAATCAATGTAGTACCATTCGGACAGTTGAAGAGTTATATGTTTTCTATTGCCGCGAAAAGTTCTCTTTTGAAAGATGTGAAGTACAGTAAAAATAAATCATGGTCTGACACCCTTTATTAATCCAAATACTGATGAAAACAATTATTCAGACTTCTAAAGCACCGGCCGCAGTGGGTCCTTACAGCCAGGCTGTTGAAGCAGGTGGATTTCTTTATATTTCAGGACAAATCCCCATTGATCCGGCTGACGGGGAAATGGTAACCGGTGATATCCGGGTTCAAACGGATCGGGTTTTAAAAAATCTGGGAGCTATTCTGGAAAATGCAGGTCTTACCTATGCGCACGTAGTTAAATGTACCTGCCTGCTGTCAGATATGAATGATTTTAAAAAGATGAATGAAGTTTATGCTCAATATTTCACCGGTAATCAACCGGCCAGAGCTGCATTTGAAGTCGCCAGACTTCCATTGGATGCCCTGATCGAAATTGAAGCTATAGCCGCAAGGTAAACAGGACTATTCAGAATAGACCTCGAAACTGATATCCGCTTTAATATCCCGGTAAATTTTTACCGAAGCTTCATAAGTGCCGATCTCCTTAATCGGTTCCGTAGTTAATGTTATGTTCTTGCGATCAATAGCAAATCCCTGGGATACAAGGACCTCAGCTATTTGAACAGTATTAACGGAACCAAAGATTTTTCCTGTAGATGAAGTTTTGGCACCAATCTTGATTTTTACCGATGAAAGTTTGCGAACTACTTCTTCAGCGTCTTTGCGAAGTTGCTCTTCTTTATGCTGACGCTGTTTCTGGTTCTCTTCATGGATCTTTAAAGCTGTGGCGGTTGCCAGGCTGGCCATTCCTTTCGGGATTAAAAAATTACGGCCATAACCGTTTTTTACGCTGACAACATCACCTTTATGTCCCAATGTGGGAATGTCTTGTTGCAGAATCACTTGCATGATAATCTCCTCTTGTTTTATTTCAACATATCAGTTACATAGGGTAGCAAAGCCAGATGCCGGGCACGTTTGACTGACTGTGCAATTTTTCGCTGATATTTGAGCGAAGTTCCGGTGATACGCCGGGGTAGAATCTTGCCCTGTTCATTCAAAAACCGTTTCAGGAATTCGGGATCTTTATAATCAATGTACTTGATGTTATGCTTCTTGAAACGACAGTACTTCTTCTGCTTGACCTCCACAGTAGGTGGGGTAAGATATCTTATTTCTGATTGATTACTGATTGCCATGGTTATTCCTCCTTGTTTTCAGTGGTTTCAACTTGAGCTTTTGCTTTTGATCTGCGTTTTTCGGCATATTCAACAGCATACTTCTCCATCCGGGTTGTTAAAAAACGAATGATTCGTTCATCTCTTCTGAATTCAACCTCCAAACGATTAACAAGTTCTCCATCAGCTTTAAACTCAAGGAGTTGATAAAAACCTGTGGACTTCTTTTTAATTGGATAAGCCATCTTTCGCAGCCCCCAATTCTCTTCATGGATAATTTCCCCACCATTGTCGGTCAGGAATTTCCTGAATTTGTTAACCGCTTCCTTCATCTGTTCTTCAGACAAAACGGGAGTTAAAATGAAAACGGTTTCGTACTGATTCATTTTTACTTAACTGATTTAAATGATTTATTATTTGGCCTGCAAAGATAGGATTAATTATCAATAGAACAAAAATAGTACCTTTGTTCGACGAATCTTTTAACAGTAATAAATGGATAATCACTACCTGGTCAGTGCCCGAAAATATCGCCCTGAAAGCTTTGAAAGAGTAGTGGGGCAGAAACCAATTGTACAAACTCTTAAAAATGCCATTTTACATAACCAGCTGGCGCATGCTTATCTCTTCTGCGGACCGAGGGGCGTCGGTAAAACCACTTGTGCACGAATTTTTGCTAAAACAATTAATTGTACCGCACTTACAGAGCAGGGTGAAGCTTGTAACCAATGCGAGTCTTGTCTGACTTTCAAAGAAAACAGATCTTTTAATATACACGAACTGGATGCAGCATCCAATAATCATGTCGAAGATATCCGCAACCTGATTGAACAGGTGAGAATACCTCCACAAGTTGGGAAGTATAGTGTATATATTATAGATGAAGTACATATGCTTTCTCAGTCAGCCTTTAATGCATTCTTAAAAACACTTGAAGAACCTCCCTCCCATGCTGTTTTTATTCTGGCCACAACTGAAAAGCATAAGATACTTCCTACCATTCTTTCAAGATGTCAGATTTTTGATTTTCACCGGATACAATTCAACGACATCATTAAGCAGTTGCAGACCATTGCAGCACAGGAATCTGTTACCTGCGAACTTTCGGCGCTCAATATTATAGCTCAAAAGGCCGATGGTTCGATGAGAGACGCTCTTTCTATTTATGATCAGGCGGTAAGTTTCTGTGGTAATGAAATAACTTACCAAAAGGTTATCTCCCATCTGAATGTTTTGGATTATGAGTATTATTTTACTATCTCCCAAACTTTTCTTAAAGGAGATTATCGGGCTTCTTTGTTGATATTCAATGAAATATTAGAAAAGGGATTTGATGCCGGAAATTTCTTATCCGGACTGGCTACGCACCTTCGGAACCTGTTGGTCAGTAAAGATAAAGAGACAAGTGGTTTGTTTGAGATGACCGGAGAACTCGCTGAACGATACCAGAAGGAGGCTGCACATTATCCGGATCATTTTTTACTGGAGGCACTCCAACGTATCAATCAAATGGAAATTACGCTTCGACCTGCAAAAGATCCCAGATTGCATGTGGAGATTGGATTATTACATGTGAGCAAACTGGGGGGGGGCGGTGTTAGGAGGAAGGTTGAGGAGGTTGAGAAGGAGGTTGGGGAGGCTCTTGTGAGTGGAACCAGAATTTCAGAGTTCATGGCTTTAAATGGCAGGAAGAAAGATCCTGATCAGTCAGGTCATCAAAGCCATGAGTTAAAAAGCAATGCTTCTGCTACAGGAAAAAGTTCAAAAGATTTTACTCAGGAAGATCTCAAACGGGTTTGGCTGGCTTTTGCTGAAGAACAGCGTGAGCAGACACGGTTATACCATACATTGACTGCCCATATTCCTGAATTGAATCAGGAAGGGAAGATCGTTTTGGAATTATATAACCCTTTGCAGGAAAAGGCTTTGCGATCAATATACCACGAAATAGTTCACTTTATACAAAACCAGTCGGGAAAAGAATCAATAGAACTTGAGTTTAGAATCAGCGGGGATCAGGCTAAGAAAAAGTTGTATACACAGGATGAGAAATACAATCATATGAGGGAAAAGAATCCTGATCTTGACCTGTTTAAACAGAAACTCAATCTTGATTTAGAATAAGATTATGACAATTCAGCATAAATAAGAGATTGGACTGGTTTTTGTTTGCCAAACGTAGAATTTTTATCTCATGTCAATAGTTAATTCATTTTTAAAAGGCTTTTTTGGGAACAAGGCTGAAAAAGACTATAAAGAGGCTTTACCGGTTGTTGGTCAGGTTAATAAGATTTATGAAGAGTTAAAAGATATTTCTCATGATGAGTTGCGTGCAAAATCTGCCGCATTACGACAGGAGATCAGAGCTGTTTTTCAAAAAGAAGAAGAAGAGATACAAAAAATTAAAGATCAAATTGAAACTGATCAGATTCCGATTGGGGAACGTGAAAAAGCCTTCCATCGTGTAGATAAACTGGAGCAGGAGATCAAAGATAATATTGAAGCTAAACTAAATGAAGTGCTTCCGCTGGCATTTGCTATTGTAAAAGATACCGCCCGGCGATTTGTAGAAAATGAAGAGCTGGATGTTCAGGCTACGGACTTTGACAGGGATCTTGCAGCTCATCATGACCATGTGGTAATCAGGGGAGAACGGGCAATCTGGAAAAACAAGTGGATTGCCGGAGGTAATGAGATCACCTGGGATATGATTCATTACGATGTGCAGTTAATCGGAGGATTAAACCTGCACCAGGGAAAAATTGCCGAGATGGCTACCGGAGAGGGTAAAACACTCGTAGCCACTCTTCCGGTCTTTTTAAATGCTTTGTCGGGTCGCGGAGTGCATCTGGTTACTGTGAATGATTATCTTTCGAAGCGTGACTCGGAGTGGATGGGACCTCTGTATGAATTTCACGGATTAAGTGTGGATTGTATTGATAAGCACCAACCTAACTCAGTGCCGCGAAGAGAAGCTTATCTGGCTGATATCACTTTTGGAACAAACAATGAATTTGGTTTTGATTACCTGCGTGATAATATGGCGATCTCACCTGAAGATTTGGTGCAGAGGCCACATAATTATGCTATTGTAGATGAAGTGGATTCTGTATTAATTGATGATGCCAGAACACCGCTTATTATTTCGGGTCCGGTTCCGAAAGGTGAAGATCAACTTTTTATGGAGTTGAAACCCAGGGTAATGAAGTTGATTAATGCCCAGAAAGTTATCTTTAACGAAGTTTTTAACCAGGCTAAGAAATTAATTGCTGAAGGAAATGAACAAGAGGGAGGTAAATTACTTTTAAGGGCACATAAAGGTTTACCGAAAACCAAGGCCCTGATTAAGTTCCTGAGTGAAGAAGGGATGAAAAGCCTGATGCTTAAAACTGAGAATTTCTTCATGCAGGAGAATTCGAAAAACATGCATCTGGTAACTGATGACCTCTACTTTATCATTGATGAAAAGAATAATTCAGTTGAATTGACAGATAAAGGTATTGACCTGATTACTCACGAAGGAGAGGATTCGAACTTTTTTATCCTGCCTGATATTGGCAGTGAATTGACAGATATTGATCAGAAGAAAATCTCAGATGAGGAGAAAATTAATCTTAAAGATCAGTTAATCAGGGACTTTTCTGTTAAATCAGAACGTGTTCACACGATCATCCAACTATTGAAAGCTTATACCCTTTTTGAAAGAGATGTAGAATACGTGGTTATCGAGAATAAGGTAAAGATTGTGGATGAACAGACCGGGAGAATCATGGAGGGGCGTCGTTATTCCGACGGGCTGCATCAGGCTATTGAAGCAAAAGAAAATGTGAAGGTTGAAGCGGCCACTCAAACTTTTGCCACCATTACCTTGCAGAATTATTTCAGGATGTATGATAAGCTGGCAGGGATGACCGGTACAGCCGAAACGGAAGCGGGAGAATTCTGGGATATCTATAAACTGGATGTCGTGGTCACACCAACCAACCGGCCGATTATCAGGGATGACCGTGAGGATCTTATCTATAAAACCAAACGTGAAAAGTACAATGCGGTTATAGAAGATATAGTTAATTTGGTAAATGAAAGACGTGCGGTGCTGGTTGGTACAACCTCTGTGGAGATTTCTGAATTGCTGAGCCGGATGTTAAAGATCAGAGGGATCAAACATAATGTATTGAATGCCAAACTTCACCAGCGTGAAGCTGAAATCGTTGCACAGGCTGGTCAACCGGGAGCCGTTACTATTGCCACAAATATGGCAGGGCGTGGTACCGATATTAAACTGCACCCTGAGGTACGTGATGCAGGTGGTTTGGCTATTATCGGTACGGAACGACATGAATCACGGAGGGTTGACCGGCAGCTGAGAGGTCGTGCGGGTCGTCAGGGAGATCCGGGAAGTTCTCAGTTTTATGTTTCATTGGAAGATAACCTGATGCGTCTGTTTGGTTCTGACCGGGTATCTAAAATGATGGACCGTCTCGGACTGAAAGAGGGTGAGGTAATTCAACATCCGATGATCACCAAATCCATTGAACGGGCACAAAGAAAGGTTGAAGAGAACAACTACGGTATTCGTAAACGCTTGCTGGAGTACGATGATGTGATGAACAATCAACGGGAAGTCGTATACAGCCGGCGTCGTCATGCTTTATATGGTGAACGAATTGAGATGGATATCTCCAATATGATGTTTGACTTAAGTGAATCTCTTGTAGATGAATATAAGGATGCCGATGATTTTGAATCATTCAGACTTGACCTGATTCGCTACTTTGCTATTGACACACCGTTTACAGAAGAGGAGTTTGTAAATCTGCGCCGGAATGAGATCACTGAAAAACTTAATGAAAAACTGATCTCTGCTTATACTTCCAAAAACGAAGCCATGGCAAAACAGGCATGGCCGGTTGTGAAACAAGTATATGAAAAGGCTTCCCACCAGTATGAGCATATTCTGGTTCCGATTACCGATGGGCAGAAAACCCTGAATGTTCATGTAAATCTCAAGAAATCATACGAAACAAAAAACAGGGAACTGGTGAAGTCATTTGAAAAATCTACTGTTCTGGCTACCATAGATGATGCATGGAAAGAGCACCTGAGAGAGATGGACGAGCTGAAACAGTCGGTTCAGAATGCTTCTTACGAACAAAAAGATCCGTTATTGGTTTACAAACTTGAATCATTTGATCTTTTTAAAGATATGATTATGAGGGTGAATAAAGAGGTGGTTTCCCTGCTGATGAAAGGAGAGATCCCTTTGCGTGAACCAGAAGAGGTTAGGGAAAGTCATGCCAGGCAAAAGCTTGATATGAGTAACTATGAAACTTCAAAAACTGAATCGCCTGAATATTCATCACCACAAAGTACCGTACCGCAATCAGGTGGCGGTATGCCTCAGCGGCCGGCAAAGGTTCAACCTATACGGGTGGATAAAAAGATCGGGCGAAATGATCCATGTCCGTGTGGCAGTGGCAAGAAGTACAAAAATTGTCACGGACGACCGGGATTACATTCAGGATCCCCCTTATAATCTGTACTATTTAAGGAATGCCCTGATACGGTCATATAACAATTTTGAAACCGGGGTTAAAGGAAGACGAAGGACATTATTACACAAGCCCATTGTATGAAGGGCTGCTTTAACGCCCGCCGGATTACCTTCTTCAAACAACATCCTGATGAGTTGAATCAGATGATAATGGAGTTTTCTGGCCCCCTGATAATCCCCGGATGCAGCTAAATTGACCATTTGTGACATCTCTCCGGGGAGTACGTTGGCTACTACAGAGATTACACCATCGGCTCCAAGTGCCATCATAGGTAACGTCAGTGCGTCATCACCGGAGAGAATTAAAAAATCTTCGGGTTTATTGTGAATGAGATCTGTAATCTGATCAAGATTACCTCCGGCTTCTTTGATTGCTACAATATTAGGCGCTTTGAATGCAAGCTTAAGCGCAGTTTCTGATGATATGTTCGAACCGGTTCGACCAGGTACATTATAGATTATAACGGGCAAATCTGCAGCTGAGGCAACCTCCATGAAATGACGAAATAATCCCGATTGATCAGGCTTATTATAATATGGTGTGACCGAAAGAATACCCTGAATACCTGTAAGATCTTGTGATTTAATAGTATTTACAACTTTTCTGGTATCGTTGCCTCCAATGCCCAAAACAACCGGTTTCATACCATCATTGACCTGCAGAATGGTTTGAAGAACCGTTGTTTTCTCAGCCTGAGTCAGCACTGCAGATTCTCCTGTGGTACCCAAAACAACCAGGAATCCCACCCCGTGCTCCAGGGTATATCGGGTAATCTGTTTTAAAGATTCTGTATCAATCTCTCCGTTGTTAAGAAAAGGAGTTACCAAAGCCACTCCGGTTCCCTGAAAAGGATTGCTTTGCATGTTCAAAAAAGTTTTTGATTGGTTGGTTGCTGTTTTGTGTCTTTTTTTGATTGAATGGTTTGAAGATAATTGAGCAGGTTTTCAGTCAGGCTTTGCAGATCTGTTTTGGGCTGAATATCAATTTCAAAATCAATCATTCCACCTGCAGCACCGGCAATACCCGCATACATCCTGGCTTTTGTTTTAAAAAAGATGTAGTCCAGGGTGAAATTATCCAACTGATCTAATCTGAAGAGAATATCGTAGTTCTTTTGAGTAAAAGGTACAATAAGTTTTTTTTGAGGAATATTAAACCACTTTAACTCATCAGTTGCGATAAGCTCAACCGGCATACCCGGAAAATGTTTCTCGTAATCAAAGCGATTTAATTCTTTTCTTTTTTCAGAAACAAGCAATAATAAATGACACCTGTTTTTCATTTTATGCAAAGTCGCAGCAAACTGTATTACGGGCCTGACATGGTCAGGATGTCGAAAATCTGCAAGGATACCCAGTGATCCTGCTTCCTGTAAAGGAATGTATGATGGTTGCAGCCGGTTCTGCGAGAACCTTTTCTTAAGCCGTGGTAAAATAATATACTGTTGTATAAATGATCTCATAAATAAATCACTGATTTGGTAAATATACCTCTTTAGAACATTTGGTAAAACTCTTCAAGAGAAATTATCGGAATCCCGAGGCTTTCAGCTTTTTTCCGTTTCCCGGGCCCCATGTTTTTACCGGCAAGCACATAATTGGTCCGTGAAGTAACTGATGAGGCTGCGGAAGCTCCAAGCGATTCAATCAATTCTTTTAACTCCTGGCGACTGACGGATTCAAATGTTCCGCTAATTACGAAAGTGTAGCCCGTTAAAGGTTGTGAATCCGGAGAAAGTACCTTTGTCTTCGTTTCAAATTTCAAACCTGATTTCTGTAATCGTTTAACCAACTCGAGATGTTCCGGATCTGAAAAATAGGCCAGAATGCTATCGGCAATTTTGTCACCTACTTCATCAACTGAAATTAATTGATCTTTACCGGCATGTATAAGATCTTCGAGTTTTGGAAATGCCTTAACCAGTTTTTTAGCCACTGTTTCCCCAACGTGCCTGATGCCGAGTCCAAATAAAACTCTTTCATAAGGAACATTTTTTGATGCCTCAAGTGCTGACAGAAGGTTTTCTACAGATTTTTCACCCTGCCGTTCAAGATCCACCAGATCCTCCTTGCGCAATTGATACAAATCGGCTACATCCCTGATCAGATTTTTCTGATAAAGCAGTTCTATCGTTTCTTCTCCAAGTCCTTCTATATCCATAGCCTTACGGCTTACAAAATGCGTGATTCTCCCTTTGATTTGAGGAGGACAGTTGCGTATGTTGGGGCAATAATGACGGGCTTCTCCTTCATCTTTTTGCAACAGGGTACCGCATTCGGGGCAGTGGGTGGCAAATTCGACAGGCAGGGTCATGGGGTGCCTTTTTTGTACGTTTACCCCAACAATTTTCGGGATGATTTCACCTCCCTTTTCGATAATGACCCAATCATGTTGATGGATATCCAGTATCCGGATTTGATCAGAGTTGTGAAGAGAGGCTCTCTTTACCGTTGTTCCACCCAGTAAAACCGGTTGCAGATTAGCCACCGGGGTAACGGTACCGGTTCGCCCGACCTGAAAATCTACTGATATTAACTGAGTCTCAGCTTGTTCAGCAGGAAACTTATATGCAATGGCCCATCTGGGTGATTTAGCGGTAAATCCAAGTTTAGACTGAATACTAAGATTATCCACCTTGATAACGATGCCATCGATATTAAAATCCAGTTCTTTTCTCTTTTGATCCCATAGTCGGATATAAGCATATACTTCATCAAGCGTAGTGCAGCGGACGAAATAATCCGGAATTTTAAATCCCCATTTCCTGGCTTCTTTCAGGTTATCGTAATGATTGTCAGCAGGCAACCTCTCTCCGCTCAGGCCATATAAGAAACAATCCAGGTTTCTTTTTGCCACCATCGCAGTATTTTGCATTTTCAGTGTGCCCGAGGCCGCATTTCTGGGATTGGCAAATAAAGGCTCACCATGGGAAGTCCGCTCTTTATTTAACTGATTAAAAACCTTGTGGGTCATAATCACCTCACCACGTATCTCAAATGATTCAGGGTAACCAGTTTTTTGTAATACCAGAGGGATGCTTTTAATGGTTTTTATATTGCCGGTTACATCATCTCCTGATATGCCGTTGCCCCTGGTAATCGCATGGACCAGGCGCCCGTTTTGATAAAGCAGGTTAATGGCAGCCCCGTCATATTTCAGTTCACAGGTATAGGTTACCGGATGGCCTGTAGCATGAATCACTCTTTGATCAAATTCAGCGATTTCTTCTTTGGAATAGGTATTGGCCAAAGAGTACATCGGTGTAAGATGATTACGTTGGGTAAATTCCTGATTGCGGTCGTCCCCTACACGCCGGGTGGGAGAGAGAGGATCAAAGAATTCAGGCCATTCCTTTTCAAGCTCCTGTAACTCTTTAAGCAACAGATCATACTGATAATCACTGATCTGCGGCTGATTAGCCACGTAATAGAGGTGATTGTGCTTTTCAAGTTCTTTTCGTAACAACAGGATACGATCCCGGGCTTCTGAAGCATCCATTAAAACGATTTTGTTTAAAAATAATACCAAATTTCCGGTCATCGATAGAATAATGAATTAATTTTTTTATTATATTTGCACAATCGGTTCGCTGTTTTCAGCCGGAATCAGCGATAAAAGGGAATCAGGTGAAAATCCTGAACAGTTTCCGCTGCTGTAAGCTCTATTTAAACTGTCCTGGCATCCCGGCCACTATCCCGAATAAAGAAGGATGGGAAGGCGCCAGGCTCGGGGAGCGAGTCAGAAGACCTGCCGGTAGTATCTGATCAGCTTTTGGTTCGGATAAAACTAAAAGAGAGATGAAAGTTACCGCAAATAACATACTACTTCTGACCTGCCTGCTTCTTTATCAGACGGGTAACTCTTTATGGGCACAGAAGACCGATTATCGTCTCAGAGAGGTAGTCATTCAGGGATCTGCAAAAGAGGTCAGATCAGGTGCTTATCAGATAACCGTCATCGATTCTGCATTATTGGAACCGGGAGAAAGTACAGATTTGAATACATTGCTTGCCAGGGAAGCCGGACTCTATTTTACCTCCTACGGGAGTACCGGGTCACTCTCAACTTTGCGCCTTCGTGGTTCGGGAGGCTCCCATACACAAGTCAACTGGAACGGGTTTCCGGTGAATAGTATCACCGCCGGAAGTGAAGATCTCTCTTTGATTCCGGTAACTTCCCTGGATCAGATCTCTGTAGTGGAAGGAGCACCCGGAAGCCGTTTTGGCAGTGGTACTTTCGGGGGTGCCATTAACCTTGATAATCGTCCTGACTGGACAAATCGTTTTAATACTCGAATAAGTGGAGGTTTCGGTTCGTGGCACTACCGGAACAGCTCAATCAATATTCAAACTGGCAACAGCCGGCTTCAGTACCATCTGAGCGGATACCAGAAGTCGGCCTGGAATAATTATCCTTTTATTAATGTCTACCAACCTGGTAAACCTCTGACTAAAAGGACCAATGATTCTTTACATCAGTATGGATTTCAACAACATCTCTTTTTGAAATTACCGGATCAGATTTATATCCAAGCCGGGATGTGGGGGTATATGCATCATAAAGATCTTCCTGAATCAATGGCATCCACTATCCCGGGATCCTCAACCCAGTCAGATCGCAGCCTTAATAGTTATCTCAGACTGATCAAGCAGTATCATAATTTGAATATGGAAATCCATGCTGCTTTTTTGACTGACAGTCTGACCTATACGCGAGAGTTGCATAGTTCTGACAGTACCAGGATGATTCAAACCGGTATGCACACGGGCAGGTGGTTACTGTCGCCGGGGATAAAATGGTTTGTTAATCAATGTTGGTCTTTGAATATCAGCGGCGAATGGGATTATCAGTTTGCCTCTGCATCCAGTTATCGTCAAACGGCCAGGGTATCCAATGAATCAATTGCTTCCGTAATAACTTATAAAAGTTCCCTGATTTCGGGTGACGGATCATTTCGTTTGGTCATGACACCCAGCCGTGATCCGGTTCCTCTTTTCGGGATTGGAATCCGGTATCAGACTCCATTTACTCAATTGAAAATCAGGGGGAACTTTTCCAATAAATTTCGTATCCCCACATTAAATGAACAATTCTGGTATCCGGGTGGAAATCCGGATCTTTTGCCCGAATCCGGTTGGGGTGGGGAAGTGGGATGGGATCTTATCCTGCTTCAAAGAAAAAGATGGGATGCAAGTATCAAAGGAACCCTTTACAGGCAATGGATTCATAACTGGATTCTTTGGGTGCCTGACGGGCCGTACTGGTCACCAAAAAATATCAAAGAAGTTTTAAATCAAGGTATAGAACTTAATGGCCATTTGATCCGGACATACAAACAAAACCGGGTTTCATTTTATACGAGTTATTCATATACGCAGAGTCACCGGATTATCCGTACGGAAATGTCAGAAACAGTGGATAAAGGTCAATTGGCCTATGTGCCTGTACACCTGTTCAATTCATCCTGCCTCTTTTCCCGTCATTCATTTGATAGCCGTGTGACCTACCGGTTTGTAGCAAAGCGCTATACCACTGATGACCACGATCCCTGGCTGTATCTTCATCCGGTTCACCAGGTGGATATATCAGCCGGATATAAAATTAATCTTTATCCGGTTCAACTGAAAATAACCGCCAGAATTGAAAACCTGCTTAATCAGTCTGTGGAATGGGTCAGGGCATACCCTGCTCCGGGAAGAAGTTATTATTTAACCCTATTGTTTTATTATAAAAAAAATCAGTCGAAATGAAAAAGAGATTACTGCCATTTGTTTTGCTTTTTACCGTTCTAATTATCTCATCCTGTCACAAAGAACCGGAACCGGAACCCAAAGATAACGGCTATTCTACAGGTATTTTTATTCTTAATGAAGGTGCATTCGGTAACTCCAATGCTTCCGTTACCTATTTTGATCCGGACTCATTAAAAGTGGTCAATCATCTGTTTGAACAGATCAACGAACGGCCGCTGGGCGATGTGGCCGTATCATTTACACGGTCACAAAACAAAGGCTATATAGTGGTAAATAATTCGCAAAAGATTGAGGTAGTCAACCTGAAAACTTTTGAGTCAACAGGTTCAATAAATGGATTATCTTATCCAAGACAATTAATGCTCATTGATGATCAAAGAGGATATTTAACCGATGGTAATTTCGAGGGCAATGTTTTAGTGATTGATCTGCCCGGGTTACAAATTACCGATACCATTCCGGTAGGATCCGGACCAGAAGGAATGATTCGTTTTCGTGATCGGGTGATTGTGGCCAATTCGGGTGGCTTTGGTAACGACAGTACGCTCTCGGTTATTGATCCGGTAACTGACGAAGTGACTGATACATGGACCGTTGGGTATAATCCGGTTCAGATGGTGATTGATGCCGATAATTATTTATGGGTACTTTGTAAAGGAAAAACGATTTGGAATTCCGACTGGACCCTGGCAGTAGAGACACAATCGGAACTGGTTCAGCTGGATCCTGAAAACGGAGAGGTTATGAATCGTATCCCCGTAGGAACCATAGGAGATTTCTTCTGGCCCGAACATCTCGCCATCACTACGTCGGGAGACCAACTGTTTTTCATAGAAAACGGAGGTATTTACCGCATACTGTTAGCACAGCCTGAAACTCCGCATACTCCGTTCATCAGCGGAACTTTTTATGGTTTTGGTATTGAGCCCTATCAGAAAACTATTTATTCCCTCTCAGTACCCTCATTTACCCGGGCAGGTTACCTGGTAAGGTACAAGCCGGATGGTACGCTGATCGATTCATTAATGGTGGGTATTGGTCCGAATCAGGTCGTTTTTTAATAGGCAACCCCGAGAATAGTATTATTTTTGGCCTTCAGAATTATTCCTGTTCATGAAGAAGGCTGTTTTCTGGTTCTGGATTATTTTACTATATGTTCCGGTGGCTCCGGGACAACATCAAAGCGGTGGATCTCCCTGGAGTTTGGTATATCATTTGGATCAGTCTCCGGGGGTGTTTCAAACACCGGGTTACACCGGGCAACAGTTAAAAAAATGGCAAAATTACCCGGAATCGCAAACAAAACCCCTGTTGTTTGCTTATCCGTTTGATGTGGATATCAATCCTGAAAAAGAAGGATCATGGTTGAATTTGCCCGGAACCGGTAAGGTATGGAGAGTATCCGTAATATCTGAAGGAGCCTATTCGATTAACCTGATATTTGATAAATTTCATCTTCCCGCAGGAGTTTCAGTTTTTCTTTACACTCCTGATTATAAAATAGTTTACGGGGCTTTTACTGCGAAAAACAATAAACCTTGGGGAGGATTATCCACACTACCTGTTGAAGGAGACCAGTTAATCGTTGAAATGGATGTTCCTGATCAGGTCTCTTTTAAGCCCGAATTACAAATCAGCAGAATTTCTCATGATTTTACGGGCATCTTTAAACAGGGCAGCGAATTTGGCCATTCGGGTGCCTGTAATGTTGATATCAATTGCCCACCAGGTAACGACTGGCAGATTGAGAAAAGATCTGTGGTGAAATTTATCCGGAGCGGGTACTGGCTCTGCTCCGGAGCTTTGATCAATAACTCGCGGAATGATGGCAGGCCGCTGCTTTTAACCGCTCATCACTGTATTGGTACCGAAACGCACGCACACCAGTCAGTCTTCTTTTTCAGGTATGAAAGTGCTTATTGCGGTGGACCGGACGGACCATCGAATTACACCATTTCGGGATCTGAATTATTAGCCACAACGGGTAAAGTGGATTTTTGCCTGGTAGAATTATCCCTCTCACCACCGGAATCATACAGCCCCTATTATTCGGGCTGGGATAACAGAATGGTATCATATTATGACACGGTAACCACCATTCATCATCCCAGTGGGGATGTAAAAAAGATTTCACAATCATATCGCCGTATTGCGACAGGTGATTTTGGCGCCGGATTTGATCCTAACACCCACTGGAAGATTGATGAATGGGATCTGGGTACTACAGAACCGGGATCATCGGGAGCACCGCTTTTTAACACCGATCATAAAATTATCGGTGATTTGACAGGAGGGGATGCTTCATGTGATTATAATTACAATGATTATTTCCAGAAATTATCTGTTTCATGGGATCGCTATTCTGATTCAACCGAACAGTTGAAGTATTGGCTTGACCCGATGAATCTCGGTGTAG
>Ga0190359_1001110_pt1 | contig 17512 bp, 13 predicted proteins | sample 48721823_MG_FD_161269 | JGI IMG/M metagenome (GOLD analysis project Ga0190359, IMG submission 161269) | Hydrothermal vent microbial mat bacterial communities from Southern Trench, Guaymas Basin, Mexico - 4872-18-2-3_MG | ecosystem: Environmental > Aquatic > Marine > Hydrothermal vents >... | reverse complement strand
CCGCTGGAACCGATTATTGTTCCGTCAATATTCGTAAGTGCACCGACAGTCAGCTCCTGCGTGCCGAACAGCATGTACTTTTTAATGTTTTCTGTCGTTCCGCCGCAATTTACATCACTGAGAAATATATCCCAGTAAAAAACAACAGGATTGTGATACCGTCCGGCAATTAACGGAGGTGAAAACAGAATGGAACAGGAATCCCATCCGCCGGGGGTAGTTGTTTTAACATATCCGGCAGTATCAAGGACCCAGTATCCGTTATGAGTAAAGCCCTCCGTTGCAAGATCAAAAGGCTGATTGAAATTCCAGGCTGCCGGATTACAGTCGGTGGAATCATCGGGAATAGTATCTTCCGTTAATCCATAAATCCTGTTAAAAGCAACTGTTCCCGGTATAGAGGAATCGTTGGATGTCTGAAATACACCGGCGTAGACTAATGGCGGCTGGCTCAGTATATAGCTGAATGGTACCTTTATATAACTGGTGTCACCCGGATATTTGTAATAAAAACTGTACCGGTTTCCGGATCGCATTAATCGCAGGCAGGAAGGCATATTGGTGCTTACTGTATATTGTGCAGCAAATTCACCCTTGGTAACACGATATTGAATATAGAGTCCCCGTTGCTGAGAAGCGACTAACGAAACTGATTGTGCATCAGCCCCAGTTTCCGATCTGACCATAATTCCTGCATCAGTTGCCGTATCTGTATCCAAAATGGAAAGGGCTTCCACTGTAATATCAAAAGCACCGATTACTTTTTTGCAGGCGAATAGACAATTATCTTCTTTTCTTCCGATACCGCTGCTTTTTCCACGCATCTCAACACCGGTGTCGCCGAGGAATGAAAATCCTTCATAACTGCTTTCATCACCTATGGTAACAAACTCCACCTCCGGACCGGCAAACACGCCGGAGACAAGCATCAGAATAAATAGCGATCGCATCATATAATTCCCGTCTTTCGTATCACGTTTTAAAACACTATCCGATTTAATGAACTATGAGTCAACACCCTAAAGAGTGTTTTTTATTCGTTTAAAATTGCCCAGCTGTTGTGCGTTTTTATATAGGTGTTTCCGTTTAACGTATTAACAAAATGTGTACCGATGGGCGCCTCTATACCCGCCGCGGCCGGATCGACCTCACCTTTCAACAGTTCAGGCATGCCCGATAGAGCAAATGGCGAAGCCGTCAATGGTGTACGCGGTTCCAGAACCTCGGGATTACCACCCGGCCTGGTAACGGTAAACAGGACGAACAGGTTCGGAAAGGTACGCACTACCTCCTGCAGATCGTCGGCGGTCGCACCTTCACCAAGTCGTATAATAAATTTGCCGTCGGTTACGGCAACAGCCTGGCTGTTGTCAACAAGAAACGTTTCCGTATAAACAACCGAATCGCTTGTTGATGAAGGATAGAGACGCACGACAAAATCCATAAGACGGGCGTCGGCAAATCCCACAGGGGTGCCGTCGGCTTCATACAATTCACCGGATACCACTATTTTCTGGCTTGACGGCTTGGTAACGGTCAGCAACGCGGATCGACTCGTTGCCGAATTGACCGCATTGGTGACAACACAGTGAAAATTCCTGCCGTCATCCTGCAAGGTAACGGGACCGACTCTCAGAACGGTGCTGTCCGCACCGGCAATAGCGCCGGTATCGGTATGCCACTGATAGTACAAGGGTGGTTCGCCGGTGGCTTCAATGGAAAATTTCACCGTATCACCGATAACCGCCGTTGCAGAAAAAGGATGGCGATAGACCCGAGCCGCTTCCGGACGCTCCGTTACTGTTATCATTGCGGGATTACTGGTATCGGCCCCTTCGGTATTTGAGGCGATACAATCAAAGGTGGCGCTGTCGTCACTCAAGGTAACCGGCGGTGTGGTATAGGATGCTGCCGTGGCTCCTGAAATTGGAATGCCTTTTTTCCGCCACTGGTAGTCAATAGGCTCCGTTCCCGTTGCCTCAATGGAAAAATCGGTAATATCACCGGCAAACAACTCCCGTGACTGCGGATGCACAATAATGTCCGGCGGAATGACCGCATCGCTGTCGGATAGATACACCGTTGCACTGTCCGGCTGTCCCACAAGATAAAGTGTGTCGGAAAGCAGTGTAATCGTTATCGTCTCATTGCCTTCGTCATCCCCGTCATCAATTGGCACGACGGTAATGTTTGTCTCTCCATACGTACTGTCGGTCGGTATGGTAACGGTAATCGGCGTGTTTATATAATCGTAGTCAATCCCGTTATCCGCAGTTCCGGATAGAGTGCACGCAACAGATATATACATCGGCGTGGGCTGAGGAACACTCACGGTAGCGCTAATGGTAAACATGTCTGTGGCGTTACCCTCTTCTTTTAAAGAAGATGCCAGTGAATTCACCGATACAACCGGAACAACCTCCTGATCTTCGAAAGAAATAAAATTCGAGTTTGCCCGCTGATTCTCATAACAGAGTTTTACCCAGTCTGCACTCCTGGCAACCTTCGAAATACGTACTTCATCAAGACACCCGTTAATCTCCCTGTTGGAGTAAGTAACCCGTCTTCCTATGTTCAGATGTGCCGATGTTCCGGTAACCGGTCCCGAGGGCCCGGTGGAGTATAACTTTTCAGATCCGTCAACATAGAGACGCATTGTTTCACCGTCATAAGTGCCGGTGACATAATACCACGTAGTCCCGTTGTCAATGAACGAAGAAGCGGATCCGTTAATCGTCTGCTTCCCGTTGGCCTGGATGACAAAATCAAACCGATCCGTATCGGTGCGCCGTAATCCGTAACCGCCGTTATAGTAATTATTATCCTCTTTGCTGATCATATCGGCCCATGAAGACTGATTGTCGGGTTTTACCCATACCGAAAGCGTCAGGGAATCCAGATCGCTGCCTGATAATCCCGGCACATCGATGTAATCGAGGTATCCGTCAAACTCCTGACCGTATCCTGAAACTCCAGACTTTCCGGTGGCAGTGATATAATCTGTACCGTTATAATTTGGCGGAACCGCATCTTTGTAAACTCCTGTGGTTCCGGTGCCCGCAGCCTCTTCCCCTAAATGCCATACACCGACAAATCCGTTCGCGGAATTAAATACCGCACCGGCATCTGATTTACCGTCAACAAAACTGTTTCCCGCATACATGGTGATAAAATCCTGGTTGCTGTTTCCGTCTATGCTCGGGACAAGAACCCATATGGCTGCATATTCACCGGCTTTATCCCATATCTCAATCTCATAGGGTAAAGGTGTTCCGTCGGCATCGGTAAAACGAATATCCTGCCCGCTGTCATGTGCCTGATTAAAATTGAAATCAGTGCCGTCAAGCTCAATCAAAACCGGAAAATTATCGATACTTTAGGGTATCCCCGCTCCCGAATCGGTCGTGTTGAATGAAACCCGTTGCGTACAAGACCATTGAGCCAAATCCTCCACTTCAATTACCGTGATAACGAATTGTTTCTCATACCATAGATTACCAACACCGTCATCGGTTGTTCTTACTCGAATAAACAGAGAATCCTGCAAATCATAATCAAACACTTCCGCAGTTTTGAGCGTATCTTCCGAGATAGAAAAGCTGCTGTTGTTGTCATCACCTGTGCCGGTTACCAGGGTATACGTATGTGAATCATTTCCGTCAAGGTCTTCTGTGGACAGCAGTCCAACAACAGTACCCGACGGTTCATCTTCATTTACCGACGACTTAGAAAGGAAAATATTCGAAGGAGCATTATTGCCGACCACATCGGTCCAGACAATAGAGCTGTAATCAATATAATCGGAAAATACGGCACTATACCCATAACCGACTTTTCCTGATGGGTGATCGCTGTCGTATACTTCACCCATATAGGTATCATTGATATAAAAAGTAAAGGTTCCACCATCGAGTTCAATTTTCAGTGTAAACGTTGTTCCAACGGTAAAATTCTCTTTCACGACGGTTCCATAATCATAGTTCATTGAGTTCTTACAGAATTTTAGAGCATTGCTGGTGGAATTGCCGGGCAATACTACTGCATAATAATAAGAAGAAGTGGATGTCCATCTGAATACGACACCACCGGCATGCCCATTCCACTGGTTTGCGGTTATAGATACTTCCACAACACCATCATTGGTACAACTGTAATTATTGATTAAAAAGCCGCTGTAATTGCTGCTGTTTGCAGGGGTGGCATATCCTCCGGATTCATACCAGTTACGATAACCGTGTATCGTCCAGCCGGAAAGTGAACCGTCACTGTGTGAATCTGAAAATCCACCCGCAAAAGCTTCAGTTACACCGAGGATGATAAGACAGGAAATAGCAAATACTTTAAATGACTTTCGAACATACGGATCAACCATAAGTACCTCTTTTGTTAGGCGTATTATTCTTACAATTTCCGATATACCATACATACTCACTTTGCCAATATAGATTGGCTCAATGAGTTTATATTCAATAAACACATGCTTTAACCGTACTACTTTAAATACTTCCGTAAAAGTAGCCGTTACCCGTCTATAAGCTTTAAAGAAGGTCTAATAAAGAATGCACAATGAGGGTTATACGAAAGGCGTTAAAAAGCGAATGCAATCTCGTAGGGCGTGTGATAATTTTTCCTTGACATCCTTTTTACAGGATTGCATAATTGATGCATATAAGGTTCATGTCATATCAGATGTGTGCCTGAACGGGAGTACCGGCATGTCTCTCACAGGGCTGCCGCCTCCCCTTTATATTCCCTCCTTAAATTCTAAGTAAGTTAATTTTCATATAATTTTCTACGTGAATAATTAGTGACAGCATTTATCATGCCAACTTAAAAACAGCGATTCCGTTAAATATTAGGCACTTGTTCCTCTGCAACCGTCCCGGATCTGAGACTTACCGTCCCAGATCCGGGACGGTATTGTTAGAAAAGTACTGTCAACATTTGACAAAGTATAATATAAATACCAATATGTGATAATTTACATTTTTAATAATATCGAAGTCAAATAAATTTTCCACGGAGTTCTTGTACGTGTTCATTAATTCTAAGGGCACACTATCTACGATACGACGGATTACTTGATTTTACAATAAATTTTGAAAAAATTACGGAAAATTTCATTTCTCTACTTCAGGTGTTTTTATCGGTAAAATTTACAAAATCGAAAGCAAACAAACGGTGATAACAAATATCCATCATGAACGCTGTAAGAGAATTATTTTACGAATCATCGAAGGGAAAAAGGACAACGCGATATATCAAATGTAACACATTAGGAAAATTTGTGTATGCATATAAATCATAAAAATACAAATGCATTGAATGAATACAAGGAGTACAATAAACACAATAATATTAATATCATAATTCCTGCGATATATGAAATACAATTAACCATTCTCTAAAAACATTATCCAGATTATATTGTTCCTTACTTAAATTCCTTAATACTACAGGCCGTTTTAACCTTCCACTTCCAGTTGAGGTTCAAGTGGACGTTTTATCAGCATCAATCCATATCAATACTCAACACATCCACCGCATTCTTTACCGCCTGATTGGATAAATGTGCATATACCTCTGTTTCCTTTACAGACATATGACGTAAAATTTCCTTTACCACATAGATTGAAACACCTTTAATCACCATATGGGATGCGCAGGTATGTCTGAAGGTGTGCGGACTTGCATTGAAAATATTCAGCGATTTCAGGATACGTTTCAAATTCCGGTAAATATTGTCATTATCCGGTTTATTCCCTTCTGCATTAACAAAAATGTAAGTACTTTGTTCCTGTGCACCTTTTCGCTGTCTTAATATTTTCATGGCATCTTTGTTTAACGGAACTGTTTCCTCCCTTTTTGTTTTATTACAGTCCATTACCCGTTACGCTTGAATTTGGTTGCCATATCAACTCATCCTTTTATTAATTTCAGGTGTCATTATTAAGGCAGGTCCCGTGCACCAGATATGCACCAGACCTATCGCAAAATTTCGAAAATCAAGGGTGTGGCAACGGGTAATAGTGCGAAGTCTCAGATCGGCTGGAAAGCGCTGTTTTAAAGGGTTTGCGGGCAATAAACAAGCCCTTCTGCATCGAATCGCAAAAGGGCCGAATTTTAATGGCGGAGAGGCAGGGATTCGAATCCCGGGTGGACTAATGCCCACAACGGTTTTCGAGACCGCCCCTTTCAACCAGCTCAGGCACATCTCCGGAACATATACAACCTGCATAAAACATGTTATGCTCGCACTATTGATTTTCTGTTATGGTGTAAAATATAATTCTTTATGGCGTATCGAAAAAACCGACAGACTCTTCATAGATTATATGTAATCTTTTTATTTTCCTTAATCAGGGCTAAAATTTTTTTCTGAATGTCGTGTTGCTTAGATATGACATGTATTAAAAAGGTTATGCATTTTCCTATGTCTTAATTGAACCACACTATCGAATAACATATTTTAAAATTCTTCGTGCTATACCATTAAAAGAAAGGGTGATAATTAATGGCTGTACATAAGACAAAACTAACGATAAAAAAGAAGGCAAAAAGAGGTAAAGTACAGAAAAAGGTACCGACAACCCATAAACCGGCCAACATGGGTGTTGAAGAGTGGCAGAGGGCGCTTAGGGTTCAATCGGCACAATCGGAAAAATTTATAATAAAAAATAAGGGAGAACACCCGGTTTTTTCAGAGTTTTCCGTCAAGAATATCAGCAATAAAACGCACTATAGAGTCGTGATCCGTGGAAACGGACCCGGAGTAAATTTCTGTACCTGTCCCGATTATGCGGTCAATACGCTGGGGACCTGCAAACATATAGAAAAAGTCCTTTTAAAAATAGCGCGGACAAAAAAGGGGCGGGAACAACTGAAGGAAATATACAAACCTCCCTATCCCGAGGTATATTTGAAATACGGAGCGAAGCGGGAGATAGTATTCTCACCGGGTAAAGAAACGCGTGTTGGAACAATGGTAAAAGCAAGAAAATATTTTGATTCGGCAAATATTCTCACGGAGAAGGGATTTAAAAATTTTAACTCTTTCCTCACGTACCTGCGAAGGAAGGAACCGCAATTTAGATGCTATGACGATGCGTTGTCTTTTATCGCGGAAAAACGGGATGCCGCAAAACGGGAAGAAATTATCAACGAGTATTCCCGGAAACATAAGAAAAATAATGGACACGCAGTTCGAATTAAAGGTATCAAAGTGCCGCTGTATTCTTATCAGTATGACGGTGCGGTATTTGCCGCACGGGTGGGTCGGTCGATTATTGCCGACGAAATGGGATTGGGAAAAACTATACAGGCACTGAGTGCCGTGGAAATGCTTAAGCAGTTCTTTCCTGTTGAGAAGGTCCTCGTTGTTTGTCCGACATCCCTGAAATACCAGTGGAAGATGGAAATTGAGAAATTCTGTTTACGTGAAAGTGTTATTGTGGAGGGATTCGCTACCAAACGATGGGATTATTACCGTACCAACAGCTTTTATACCATTGCAAATTATGAACAAATATACCGCGACCTTGAAGTAGTCAGGCAGCAGCAGTGGGATGTTATTATTCTTGACGAAACACAGAGAATAAAAAACTGGAAAACCTTGACCAGTCAGTCAATAAAGAAGCTGCATTCTACGTATGCTATTGCATTGACCGGGACGCCGCTTGAAAACCGTCTTGAAGAGCTTCATTCCATTGTCGCTTTCATTGATCGTTTTAAGCTCGGGCCGCTGTTTCGTTTTCTGGAGAACCATCAGATCACCGAAGATGATACGGGAAAAGTAACAGGGTATAGAAACCTTTCCAGTATAAATAAAACCCTGAAAGATATTCTGATACGACGCAATAAAAAGGAAGTGTTAACGCAGCTTCCCGAAAGAATGGATAAACACTATTTCGTTGGTATGACCAGGGAGCAGTGGGCTATCCACGAAGAAAATAAATCATTAGTCGCCCAGGTCGTTGCACGCTGGAGAAAGTACCGGCGTCTTTCCGAATCCGATCAGAGGAAATTAATGGTCGGATTGCAAAACATGCGTATGTCGTGTGATTCTACCTATCTGGTTGACAAACAGTCCAATCACAGTCCCAAGCTGGATGAATTGTGTGCCGTTATTAATGAGCTTGAACTGGGCGAAAGCGATAAGGTGGTTATTTTCAGTCAATGGCATCGTATGCATGAGCTTATTGTCGATATGCTCAGGAAAAATAATATAGGACATGTTTTTCTCCACGGCGGTGTGCCGTCAAAAAAACGTGGTGACCTGGTGAAAAAATTTGAAAACGACCCGTTGACAAAAGTGTTTCTCTCCACCGACGCGGGCGGTACCGGCCTCAATCTTCAGGCGGCATCGATTGTTATCAATTGTGATCTTCCCTGGAATCCAGCAGTTCTTGAGCAACGCATTGGAAGAGTACACCGGTTAGGGCAGCACAAACCGGTTCGCGTGATCAATTTTGTTGCCGAGGGAACTATTGAACACGGCATGCTTTCCGTCCTTGCCTTCAAACGATCTCTTTCCGTTAATGTGCTTGACGGCGGAGACGATGTAGTTATGATGGGTGAATCAAGATTGAATCGATTTATGAAAGATGTTGAAAAAATTACCGCAAAGATTCCACCCACTCATGAAAGCGGAATGGAATCGGGATTGGGCAGCATACTGCCGGAATCCTCATTGATTGAAGGTGCCGGCTCTGAGGAAAAAGATGGCACGGTTACGCAGAAACATGAACAGAAAACTGCAGCAGTGAACGAAGAATTAATCCGGACAATATGTCAACAGGGCGCGGCACTTCTAAGCGGCATAGCAAATTCACTGCAACAGGCACACAACGGGAACGGCTCCGGCGGCAACGGCCGGAGTAGCCCGGTCATTGAAAAAGATCCGCGCACCGGTCAAGCGAGTTTAAAAATACCGTTACCTGACGAAAAAACCATTCAAACTACGTTGTCATCAATAGTCTCCCTGTTATCGGGGCAAAAATAACGGTTTTGTTTACAAAGGCAAAAGGTCTCAGTTTTATACAGCACCATTTAAACGTTGAACCCTGAACCGGTAAACGCTTACCATTTTATCCACCCCGTGCAATGAACTGTCTTTTATATTGATTTACCTTTTTTAAAAAAGTCATCCGGTAATACAACCATGCCGTCAGCAGCCTATACGGAATACACCAACCTTATGAAACGCGGAGCATTCAGGAACGCGGCCGTCCTTGCCGAGCACCGTTCACTCGAGCCGGAAGAGAACAGCGGTTTCTGGCTGACACAGCAGTCGCGTGTGTTAATGCGGGTGCGACAGTTTAATAAAGCCTATATCTGTGCCAATCGGGCGGTTCAGGCTGCGCCGGGGAACAGGTATGCGCAGCTTGCCCGGGCCATGATATGGTGAATTGCTCCCGGTATTATTATCCGTGCTTTGCGTGGCATAAGTTAAACATACATTTTAAACTGATAAACTTCCACCGTCCCTTTTTACCGTCCCTTTTTATATGTACTTTGTAAACGACTGCGTAATACCGATGAGAAGTTGAAAGAAGGGGTTGTATGGGGATTTAAAATGGATGTATGAATGAAAAAAGAATCCCTCTTCAGGTAACAACTCTCCCTGCAACCGCCTGCCCCCCCAAAGCAAATCGTTTATCCGATAATCACCCACGGATGAAACACTCCCGGTTAAAGAGGCACTGAAAAAATCCCGGATATATACTGTGGAAGCCATAAATTGTCAATGCCGACAACGGCGATACGAGTGCTGTACCTTGACTATTCCCGGTCATTGTGTGATAATAACAGTAATAATTTGATTACTGTATTTTATACTGTTTCCTTCAAACAATGAATTCGGAAATAAAGAAAAAAAAGATTCTACATGTCCATGTCCTGCCGGTCATAACCGGCTCGGGGATAAATACGTTCCTGACCATGAACGGATTAAAGCATCGTTATCACATGGAAATGGCCTGTGCTCCCGGAGGACCGCTCAATGATCGTGCGCGGGATAACGGCATTACTGTCCGGCAGATACGTAATTTTGTCAGTGAAGTCGCGCTGTGTAAAGACCTGCATGCGCTCTGGCAGTTGTATCGGTTATTGCGACGCGAGCACTATGATCTCATGCATACCCATAACTCAAAAGGAGGATTTATCGGCAGGCTGGCGGCCAGACTGGCCGGTGGTCCGCCGGTGATTCACGGAGTGCACGGCTATGCTTTTCACCATGATGAACCCCGGCTGCGGCGTGCACTCTTTTTTCTTCTCGAGTATATCGCCCGAAACTGGAGCACACGGGTAATCTGTATTTCACAGCCGCTGGCGGATCTCTGGGTAGCAAAAAAACTGGCGCCCAGGGAGAAAATCCGGAAAATATACAGTGGTATTGATGTAAACGAGTTTAAACGGACTGACAAACGGGATGAAATAAGGCGGACGTTGGGCTTGAAACAGAACGACATTGCTGTCGGCCAGGTGTCAAAGCTATGGGAGGGCAAGGGGCATTGTGACATAATTGAAGCCTGTGTTGAAATATTTGAGAAGGTGCCGAACGTAAAAGTCTTTTTTATCGGTGAGGGGCCGATCAGGAAAAAACTGGAAAATATTGTGTTGCAAAAAGGATTTGGCAATAGGATAATTTTTTTAGGGTTTCTCAATAATGTCGCACAGGTTACCGCAGCAATGGATATTGCAGTCCTGGCCTCATATTATGAAGGTATGGGTCGAGTCATTCTCGAAGCAATGGCCGCCGGGTTACCGGTTATTGCAACACGGGTAGGTGGTATTGTCGATCTGGTGGTTGATAATAAAACCGGTATTCTGGTCGATGCGCACAGTCCAGACCAGATAGCGAAGGCAGCAATACGTCTCGCTCGTGATGTAACGCTGCGCAAACAAATGGGCCTTGCGGGGAAGGAGCGGGCTGATTCGTCGTTCAGTGCGGGTGAAATGATAGCGCAGATAGATATGCTTTATACGGAGGTTCTTGCTGAACATGAAAAAAGTCGCTAAAATTACGCCATTTCAGAGGATTCTTTTTTTTACAGGCCTGATTATTGCCTATATATCTTTTTTTTATTTTCCTATTACCGAGTCGGAAAAAGTTTTTGGATTCTACCTCTTCTTTTTCAGCTTTTTTCTCAGTCTGAACCTGACACTGTTGTTCAGGAAAATTGCAATAACCTTCGGAATATATGATCATCCGAATGAAAGAAAATTCCATTATCATCCGACCCCGCTTCTTGGCGGTATGTCAATATTTTTCTCCTTTCTTTTAACTATTGTACTTTTTGAAAAACATATTGAGAACACCCTTATTCTTTATTGGATTCTGGGTATGGGTTTTGTCATACTGGTCATGGGAGCCATTGACGATTATAAACCCCTCTCTGCAAAGGTTCGTCTGCTGGTGCAATTCCTTGCTGCGGGTGTTGTTATCTATCATGGTATACGGATATCATTTTTACCGAATAATCTGGCGGGGGATATTTTTGAAGTAATACTTTCCCTGCTCTGGATTGTCGGTATTACCAATGCGATTAATTTCATTGACGGAATGGACGGTCTTGCTACCGGCTATATTATTATAACGGCCTCGCTGCTGGGTATTGTGGCCTATCAACTGGTAATGCCTGAATATTTGTTTATCCTTCTGGCCCTTATTGGGGCCTGCGGCGGTTTTTTCCCGTTTAATTTCAGGTGGCACAGAAGGGCTATGATATTTCTTGGAGATTCGGGAGCAACATTTTTAGGTTTTTTTATGGGATGCCTGACACTCCTGGGTAAATGGGGCAGCCGCAATGATGTCTACCATTCGACCAATGAGGTCGGCGTAATTATTCCCTTTCTTATTCTGGGAGTTGCGATTTTTGATACCATTTTTACTTATGTTATGCGTTTCAGGGAAGGAAGAATCACCAGGTTTGATCACATTCTGACGTATGCCGGAAAAGATCATTTTCATCACTGCCTCTATGAAATAGGATTCCCGGAAAAAGCTGTCGTGCTGATTATCTATACCATAACCCTCTGTCTTGGTCTTGGTTCGATCGCCCTGCGGAACGCACGTAAAATTGACGCGGTTATCTTACTATTCCAGGCGATTATAGTACTGGCCATGATAGGTGCATTTATGGTATTTGTAAAAAAGACCCACGTCATACCGAAAAACGGTGATGACGGTTATAAAAAAAGTGAGTCCCAATGACCTCCACAGTGCCCTTTTATTAATGCTTCCGGATAGGTGGTCTTTGTACGGTCAGGTATACTGTTGGCGTGGTACAGGGAACGATAAAGTGATATTATTCTTGCATTTAGGTGGGTTTAATTAAATAATTTAAATATACTTTCCGGCAGGTATTTACTAATGCAATATTTTCATTACAGGAACGGTAACGAACAATTCTGAGTAGTAGACCGGGGTGAGGAATGCAGCCACAAAAAACGTTCAGCGAATTAAAACATTATATGGAGTCACTTCCCATTTTTGTGATCCTTGATTCACAGTATGCGAGAAGCAAAACTTCAGCCATTGCAGCCAATAAAACGACAGAGGAACAGTATGCGGAACTGGTGAAGAAACTGGAAGTACTGTTACTTGACAAATTGCAGAATAATCCGCGGGAATCGGTGCGGGAACTGCCATTTACCTCTCTCTTCTCGCTTTCGGATATGATTATATACAGTATCGTTAAATCGGGAGAGCTCTTTCAGCTGGTTATGAGCCCTGACTATATTTCAAAGTACTTACCGTGCCATTCGTTAAATGTTGCTTTCATCAGTTGCAAGATAGGAATGGGTATGCGATTCTCCTATGAACAGCTCGGCCAGCTTGGCGTTGCAGCATTGTTGCATGATATTGGGATGACTCAGCTCAGTCCCGGTATCTATGAGCATCAGGGTACACTGTCGTCGGATAAACGAAAAGCGATAGAGAGTCATTCAGTACTGGGGTATAAATTTTTTGAGAAGGTGCGGGATGATTTCCCCTGGCTTATGCAGGCGATACTGGAGAGTCATAAACGGGAGAATAATAGAGGCTACCCTGCTATGGTACAGAATGAAATGCATATCTATTCAAAGATTATCGGTGTCGCCGATACCTTTGAGGCGCTTTGTCACAACCGTTCATTCAGAAAAGCCTATCACCCGACCGATGCCATGAAGACAATTATTAACGGGAAAAAAGAATATTTTGCAACTGCTATATTGCGTGCCACGATAGAATCACTGGCGATTTATCCGGTGGGCAGTCTCGTACAGCTTAATAATAGAAATATTGCTCAGGTTATCAATACTATTGAGGGTGCACCCATGATGCCTATTGTTAAAATAATCGGCGAGGATGATTTGAATGAAGCAACCGAGCAGAAAGTTATCAATCTCTCGGAAGAAAATAACCTGTATATCACCGGTCTGGTTTACAGCACACAATATCTGACGCCGGATAAGATAAAAAGAGTACAGTAACCCCTTCCCAGTTTCTTCGCAGGCTTCATGATGAATCATGTTATAAAGATTTTAAGCTCAGACCGGTTATTTTCTGTTGATTATTTTCAACAGGTTGATTGGGCGAAATGGCGCACACAGGTTGTTAATGACGGTCTTGCCTCCCTCTGTTACCCCAAAATCAGTCATGCCTGTGATTCGCTTCCACCGGAAGCGGGCAGGTTCTTTCGCACCTGGTATGAAAATGCGGTAATCTTTAAGGATTTTGCCGTGCAGGTGCTGAAAGATCTCCAGCCGGCATTAAGCGCTGCCGGAACTGTTGTACTCACTCAGGGAATGGCGTTGAGTGAGATCATTTATCCGGAACCGTTGTGCCGCGCCATGGGCGATGTTGACCTTTTCCTTCCTGATAAGAACATGAAAGAGATTCGGCACATTTTTCTGGAGTATGGATTCAAACCCTATCGCGACTATACCAATGTACTGGAGTATAATCAGCTTATGATAGATTTGCACGAGGGATTGTGGGGAACCGATCGTTTTACTCAGCGGGAGACGATTATTCCCGTTCGCCGGGTTGCCTGGCTGCCGAGCGCCCTTGTTCCCGGCTTGTACGTGCTTCATCCGGAGCATCTGGCGCTGCATTGTGCCTTTCACGGAGTAAAGCACGGATTCAATAAGGCGATCTGGGATTGTGACCTGATACGACTGTATTATGCCGGCTTTCTGACAACGACTGCTCGGAGCAGAGAAGAATATTTACTCAAGTATATCACCTTTAACCACCTGCGCGGCAAAAAAATGTTGCCGGTGAGTATCGGTGATAATAAAAACTTTCGTATAGCGCCTGTAGTCAGGGGGGCGGTTACTCTGCTGGTACCACACTGTAATCGCCCCGGGTTCGGCCAGATGCTTCTCACCTTCCTGTGCCCTTCCTTGAAGACATGGCTGTCCTATTTTGTGGCGATTCTTCTGCCGCCCCGACGGATTCTGCTGCAGATGTACGGCAGGCGACCATACGGGCTGTTACTTATCAGGCGGATGATTGATTTGCTCAAGTATTCCGGAAAGGCGTTTAAACGATGGTATTGACACTGTCGATAGGCGGTATTCCTCTCCGGTTTGAAATCCGGTCAAAGGATATGGCTTTACGAATTGCCGCACGATATAGCGGCTTTCTATTAAAACGGGCGGCGCCGGCGATAACTTTCAACTGCACCTTTACCGGCAGGCAACTGGCGAATAATGAGGATGTCAGTGTGAGTCGGGAGGATGTCGGTACCTGGTGCATTTATCGGTCTGATTTTATCTGCACGTTTCAGGAATCGATCGGTACCATCGAGGTGCACCGCTCAATATTCGCCTTCGATGCCTGCCTGCGGGCTCTCTACGCAACTATACTTAACCGCCGTAATGGATTCCTGTTACATAGTGCGGGAGTCCTGAGGAAGAACAACGCTTTCTGTTTTGCCGGCGTTTCCGGGAGTGGCAAAACAACGATTGCGCACCTGGCTCCAGGGTACGGGCAGGTTCTGAATGATGAAATTATCGCCTGTAGAATTGTGCAGCCACAAACAATTATGGTATACGGCACCCCGTTCTGGGGAGCAATGCGAGACGGACCGGCATACAATAAGGGCTATCCGCTTAAAGCGCTCTGTTTTCTGATTAAAGACACCGCTACCACAATGGTTCCTCTTGCCGGTGAGGATGCACTGATAAAACTGTTGCGCTGCTGTTGTATTTTCAGTGACAGTGTTGAAGACAGTACCGCTCTTATGCGCACAGGGGCAGCACTTGTCAATACACTGCCGGTATATGATTTACACTTTAAAAAAAGTCCCGCCCTGTGGAACGGTATACAGTAATTCCTGATTGTCTTTCATTTTTGTTTAATTGATTATATAATAATTTTATACTATAAGTAAGTGACGAGATAATTATTGCTTGGTTTTTCAGAGATAAGAAATGGTTAACCGGTAACCCATATGAAGATTATCCACCGGGAAATACTTATTGAGACCTTGAAAGCGTTCGGCCGTTGTAATGTTGTTGTAGGAGGAACGAGCATGTGGCCGTTTATCAAACAGGGAGATATCGTCACGGTATGCCAAAAGCCTTTTATTCCGGCACTGGGTATGGTGGTTGCTTTTTTTATTGAAAATCAGTTTGTAGTACATCGGGTTGTATGGTATAGAAAAATAGAAGAGAATCGATGGCAGCTGATTATCCGGGGTGATACCTGTCCGGGTTCATTGACCCGTATTGATTCCGATCAGGTTATCGGCACGGTCTCGGGTATTAAAAGGGGAGATACCGGCATGTCATGCTGGTGTGAGTTTCCCTGGAGAATTGTTACTATTCTCCTTGGATTCATGTTACAATTGGCTGTGGCAATAAAAAGCTCTCTGAGCAAAGGACGTACGCTCAGGATTCGCGATGTTTTTTTTTAATAGAACTATGAGCATCTGGATACTGTCGGTATGCAGCGAAAAGATAATGCAAAAAAGATAACCATACTTTTTATTGAGCATCGTGGTACCATGGTCGGTGGCGGCCAGTTCAGCGTAGTGAGTTTGCTGGGAAGGTTGCGTGAGATGGGGTGTCGCGTGGAAGTGGCGATACCTTGCCGCGGCGAATACTATGATGTTTTGCAGGAACGGGGTTTCTCACCGTATATCGCGGATGTAAACAGTTTCGGCGGTGGTAATATATTCCGGCTGCCGGTGGCGGTGGTGAAAATGCGGCAGTTGATTAAATCGACCGGTGCGGATATCGTGCATGCGAATTCGGCACGGGCGGCACTGGTGGGTGGATTGGCCTGCCTTGGAACCGGTTGTGCCATGCTATGGCATCTCCGCATTCCGGGACGTGAGCCGCTGTATGATTTGCTGCTGACCAGACTCAGCAGACGCATTATAGCAATCTCTCACCATGTCGCTGGGAGAATACGACACGACAGGCATAAAGTACGTATCATATATAACGGTGTTGAGAAGGCACCGGAGCAGCCGAAAGAGAAATTACAGGCCCTGCGCGAGCACTATCGGCTGGGAGATGCTCCGGTAATCGGTACAGTCTGTCAACTGGTGCCGTCAAAGGGGCTGGAGAATTTTATTTATGTCGGGAACACCATTTTACGCACCCTGCCTAATGTGCGATTTTTAATTATTGGGAGAGAGTCTCCCACCATGGCGCCGGGATATGTCGATAAGTTGCGCGCCTTGTGTAAACGGCTGAACGTTGCAGATAAATTTATTTTCACCGGTTTTCAGAAAGATATCTACGCGTATTATGCTCTTATGGATGTCTTTACCTTTTATACTGAGTTAGAAGCCTTCGGCAGGGTAGTGGCTGAAGCTATGATGGCGGGAAAACCGGTGGTGAGTTCCAGTGTCGGCGGTATACCGGAGATTATTGTTGACGGTGAAAACGGCTTTCTCTTTCCCCTGCACCGGGATGATCTGGCTGCTGAAAAAATACTCTATCTGTTAACCTGTCGTGCGGTAGCAAAAAACATGGGTTTAAAGGGGAAAGATCGGGCGGAAAAAATGTTTACCGCCGATATAAACGCAGAAGAAATAGAAGCAATATATAAAGAGCTGGTAATACGTTAAAAAAGAGGATCGTATGATGAGCGATCTGATAATGGGAATCTGGGGTTATTCTGCAGACAGTCGTGCTATAACGCATGACAGTGGTGCTGCACTGGTGCAGGATGGGAAGGTTATTGCCGCGATAAACGAGGAACGCCTGACGCGAAAGAAGATTGAAGGATGTTTTCCATTCAAGTCAATTAAGAAGGTATGTGAAATTGCCGGCGTTGCACCGGAGCAGATAGATGCGGTTGCGCTTGCCGGACTCGGCCCGCGGAGCCGCTCTTTTAAAATGCTTAAATATATTTTCCGAACCTGGCGGGAAACGGGTATTACTCTCTGGGGACGTACAAAATATGCACTTCTGACGGCCAAGAAGATACGGCGTACTGTACCTAAGGAATTGGCGGGAAAAAAGGTCGTCAATGTTGATCACCACCTGGCTCATGCTGCATCCGGTT
>Ga0190359_1001109_pt1 | contig 17555 bp, 12 predicted proteins | sample 48721823_MG_FD_161269 | JGI IMG/M metagenome (GOLD analysis project Ga0190359, IMG submission 161269) | Hydrothermal vent microbial mat bacterial communities from Southern Trench, Guaymas Basin, Mexico - 4872-18-2-3_MG | ecosystem: Environmental > Aquatic > Marine > Hydrothermal vents >... | reverse complement strand
CATACTGTCCGCGCTGTGGTACTGCTCTATCAGCTCATGAGCTTTCACAGGGATATAAAAGCGTAGAAGAACCCTCAATCTTTGTTAAATTTAAATTAAAAAATGAGAATGCTTATTTTCTTGCTTGGACTACAACCCCCTGGACATTGATTTCAAATGTTGCTTTGGCTGTTCATCCTGACGAATATTACATTAAAATTCGTTATCATGGAGAGGTAATGATTCTTGCTGAAGAACGAGCAGCCGTTCTGATGAAAGGTCAGGAGTATGAGATACTTGATGGCTTTAATGGGAAGGAGTTAGAAAAAATTGAGTATGAGCCATTGTTCGACTTTGTTAAGGTTGATAAAAAAGCCTGGTATGTTGTGCTTGCCGATTTTGTAACAATGGAAGATGGTACAGGTATTGTTCATATTGCACCTGCTTTTGGAGAGGATGATTACAAAGTCGGCGCAAAATACAATCTGCCTGTTGTTCAATATGTTAAATTAGATGGAACTTTTCCTGAGAATGTCCCGCTATGGAAAGGTCAGTTTGTAAAAGATGCAGATCCAAGTATTATCGAGCACCTAAAAGAGCGTGGGTTAGTAGAAGGTGTTCAAAGCTATAAACACGACTATCCATTTTGTTGGCGTTGTGAATCTCCTTTGTTATATTATGCAATGGAATCTTGGTTTATTGGCATGACAAAGGTTCAGGATTCTTTGATTAAGAATAATAATCAAATTAATTGGTATCCCAAGCATTTACAGCAAGGGCGATTTGGTGATTTCATTCGCGATGTAAAAGATTGGGCATTGTCTAGGAAAAGATATTGGGGCACACCGTTACCGATTTGGACTTGTACAAATAAAAAATGTAATCATCAAATATGTGTTGGTAGTGTTAAAGAACTTAGGGAGCTAAGTGAAAATTTCCCAGAGAAATACGATTTACACAAGCCCCTTGTTGATGAATTAATAGTCAAATGTCCTAAATGTAAATCCAAAATGAAACGTGAGGAAGAAGTAATTGACTGCTGGTATGACTCAGGCTCTGCATTCTTTGCACAATGGCATTATCCTTTTGAAAATAAAGAAAAGTTTAAGGAAAATTTCCCTGTAGATTTTATCTCTGAGGCGTTAGATCAAACGAGAGGATGGTTTTATTCCCTCTTAGCAATTTCCACTTTCCTTTTTGATAAACCTTCATATAAAAATGTTCTTACTTTAGGATTGGTATTGGATGAGAATAATCAAAAAATGAGTAAGAGCAAACGCAATTATATTGGCCCTGAGGTAGTCCTTGATAATGAGGGTGCTGATGCGCTAAGATGGTATCTGATGTCTGCCAATGCACCTTGGATGTCAACACGTTTTTACGAACAGGCAGTAAAAGATACGCTCGGTAAGTTTATTCTTACACTGTGGAATTCCTACAATTTCTTTACGACATACGCTGCACTTGACAAGTTCGATCCAAAGAAAGACAATATTGCAATAGAAAAAAGATCTCTTCTGGACAAATGGATTTTGAGTAAATTTCATAAGACACTGATTGACGTAAAATCATATATGAGAACATTTGAGATTCATAAAGCAACAAGAGCTATCGAAAGTTTTGTAATAGAAGATTTTAGTAACTGGTATCTTAGACGTTCTCGAAAAAGGCTTTGGGTTGAGGAAAGAACTGAAGATAAGCTTGCAGGATATTCAACTATGTATGACGTAGTTCTTGGGCTTACAAAAATACTTGCACCTTTCATTCCTTTTATAACAGAAAATATGTACCAAAATTTGAAAACTGACGACATGCCTGAAAGCGTACATCTTTGTGACTACATTGAACCCGATAAAAAACAAATAGACAATAAGCTTGAAGAAGGCATGGAGCACATACGCGAATTAGTTGAAGCAGGGCGCGCTCTCAGATCTAAGGTAGGAATTAAAGTTAGATATCCACTTAGTAGCGCTACGCTTGTTTGTGATAAAAAGATTGAAGATTTGATTAAAAATCTTTTAGAGTTATTAAATGAAGAAATAAATGTTAAGAAGATCTCTTTTGAAAGAGACACTTCAAAATTTATGATTAAATCTTTAAAACCTAAGCATTCAAGTATTGGTAAGAGACTTAAAGAAAAAGCAAAGCTTGTTGTCAGTAAACTTGAAGAAATGGACGAAGAAAAACTCTATACTGCTCTGATGAAAGATAAAAAAGTCGAATTAAAAATTGATGGCGAGAAAATTGTTTTAACTGTAGAAGATTTTGAGATCGTTGAAAAAGAAAAACCAGATATTGCAAGAACTGACGTTGAAGGAACTGTTTTGCTTATCAATACTAGATTGAATTCTGAATTGGAAGCAGAAGGTTTTGCAAGAGAAATAGTTCGCAGGATACAATCTATGCGAAAAGAAATGGATTTAGATGTTGAGGATAAAATTACAACAGAATTAAAAATCGATTCAGAAAAGGTTAAAGCATTACAAAAATGGGAAGGTTATATCAAAGGAGAAACACGATCTAAAACACTTGCTTTTAAAGATAAACCCTCAGGTAAACTTGTTAGAAAGTGGGATATAGATCAAGTCTCAGTAGAAATCGGCGTTACAAAATGATTTTAACAATTGTTATACTCTTCACATGTTTTAAATAACAATTTATTATTACAATTGGTCGTGGTGAATAGATGGGATATAAAATTATTGTAATAATGTCTATTGTATTTTTTTTATTTTCGTCAACAGTAATAGCAAGTGAAAACCATAATGAAAAATTAGATAACTTGGAAAACATAAATGATGTTTTTTGGTTTGAAAAAACGAATAAAAAAGAAAACTTTTATGATGAATACGTTCCCGGAGAAATATTAATAAAATTTAAAGAAAGTAAGGTAAAAAATACACCATTTAATTTTGCAAATACTCAGAACATCAAAATTCTTTCATTAAACATCATAAATAAGCAATATGAGATAAATTCTGTTGAAAAGGTAACCAGTAGTGATTATATCTATAAATTATCTTTTCCACAAAAAACTGATATAACTCAGTTGATAAAAATTTATGAAAAAGATCCCACAGTAGAATACGCTGAACCAAATTATATTTTTAAGATTGTTAATGAACCAAATGATGCAAATTTTGGATTACAATGGCCATTAAATCAATCTAATAATCACGATATTGATGCACCAGAGGCGTGGGATTATGAAACAGGCGATTCAAATGTCGTCATCGCAGTAATTGATACTGGGGTTGATTGGGAACATGTTGACCTTGCTGATAATATTTGGAACAATACTGCCGAAACGGTTAATGGAATTGATGATGATGGTAATGGATATATAGACGACGTTAGAGGTTGGGATTTTGTTTATAATGATAGTAATCCAATGGACGATAATGATCATGGAACCCATTGTGCAGGTATAATTGGTGCTGTTGGAAATAATAGTATAGGAATCTCAGGTGTATGTTGGAATTGTTCTATCATGCCTGTAAAATCGATTAATAGTTGGGGGTATGCCACTGCTTCTGATATTGTAAATGGATTAACTTATGCAGCAGATAATGGAGCTGATGTTATCAGTATGAGTTGGGGCGGATATATTGATTCTTCAACTATAAAAGATGCAATTGACTATGCAGATGCTGCAGGAGCAGTGCTAATTGCAGCAGCAGGAAATAGTAATACTGATACCAAATGTTATCCAGCCGGTTATGACAATGTTTTCGCGGTTGCAGCAACAGATAATAATGATGAAAAAGCATACTTTTCTAATTTTGGGACTTGGATTGATGTAGCAGCACCGGGTAACAATATTTTTTCTACAGTTAGAAATGATGGATATGCTAATGAATCTGGAACATCAATGGCATGTCCACATGTTGCAGGTTTAGCGGGTTTAATCTTATCAAATAATTCGACATTAAGCTCTAACAAAGTTAAATCATTAATTAAATCAAAAGTTGATTCGATTTCATCAGAATATTATATTGGTACAGGTAGAATTAATGCTCATCGTGCATTATTAAATATTACTGCCCCTACTGCAATATTAAATCACACGCTAACAGGTAGTGATTTATCTGGAGTTATTAATATAACTGGTACTGCTAATGGAAGTTTATTTTCAAACTATACTGTGTATTATGGATTGGGCTTGTATCCTTCAAGTTGGACTGAGATTAATTATTCTGATATAGAAGTTAATGGTAGTGTATTAACAGATTGGAATACCACTTTGCTAAATGATAGTGCATATACTATAAGATTACTAGTAAATGCCACAAACGGATATCAAACAGATAGCAGGATTCTTGTTGTATTAAACAATTATATAAATACGTTATATGTGGGGGGAGTTGGATTTGGTAATTATTCGCGTATTCAAGATGCAATTGATAGTGCAGGTAATGGTGATACAATCTATATTTTTAATGGCACCTATGTCGAAAATGTAGCGGTTAGCAAAAATTTGGATATAGTTGGGGAAAATAAAAACAATACAATAATTGATGGCAACTATAGCTATTTTTACCCATATGGAATTTTTATTGAAGCAGATACATGTAATATCAATAACCTTACAATATTGAATAGTTTGTATGGTATTATTTACTCTGCTAGCAACAGTAGTGTCGTTGAAAATAACTATATAAATGATTCATACTATGGTATTTACTTGACGACTACTACTCAAAGATTTGAAATTAATGGGACTGAATATGGCGGTGGAAACTTAATTAATAATATACTACAGAAAAATACATTTTATAATAATTCCGTTTCCATAATATGTGAGGGCAATAATACTCTAATCACAAACAATACAATAACTTACAATTCTAACTCGAGTCTGACTGCTGGTATTGCAATTAGGGGCCATAACAACACTATATGCTCAAATAATATTATTAATCAATCGCTAGGCATCTATCTTTATACCAATACTGGAACTATTGTGTCTAATAACTCAATCTTAAATACCTACATATGTGACTTCTATGGCACTTCATTATACGGGGATGGAATGTTTCTTTATATGTCAGATAGTAATATAATTGATAATAATGAGATAATTAATAGTGCATGTAGCGGTATTAATCTTTACGGCGGATCAGATTTTAATATCATTACCAACAATACAATAACCCGTAATGAAATAGGAATAAATGTTAATGAAAGTTCGAATAATTGTACAATATTAAAAAATACAATCTTTGGAAACGATAAAGGTATAAACATCTATGGTGAGATACTGGCAACAGGTAGCGAAGTAGATTCTATATTTCTTGATTCTTTTGAAGATGGAGATGCTTCGAATTGGTCAATATATGATTTGAGTGGTCTGGGATATACTTGGGAGGTTAATGATACGCTCCCCTATTGGGCTGATTTAACATATAAGGATGGAATTTATTTCCTTATGATTGATGATGATGCAGCCCCATATGACTCAGATAATACAGACTCGGCAGTCACCCCTCTGATAAATTGCAGTAACTATTCAAATGTTCATTTATACTTTTCATTGGAACTGAGGTGGGGTAGATTGTGGGTAAACGTATCTAATAATAGTGGCGTTTCATGGGAAAATGTATACAATCAAACTTCAAGCAAAGATGGATTTGAATTAATAAACATATCTCCAATTGCTGATGGAGAAAATATACTTATAAACTTTACATATGATGATAAAGATGTATGGGGATATGGGGCCATAATCGATGATATTAGAGTAGCAACCTATGATGATAATGCAACATATTATAATTCAGATTCTTTAGTAAATTTAAACAACATATATCAAAATACAAACTATAGTTTGACATACAATTCTAACGGCTCTGGCATTGATGCAACTAACAATTGGTGGGGAGATGAATCAGGTCCCTACAATTCAAGTACAAATCCCACTGGTCAAGGGGATACTATAATTGGTACAGTTAACTTCACTCCATGGTTGCTTCATACTTATCCTGGTGTAAAGAATCTCAATACTGGAATGGCATATACTTCCATACAAGATGCAATCGATAATGCTAGTCAAAACGACACAATTTGTGTTTATAATGGAACCTATTATGAAAATATTGTTGTAAATAAATCATTGGTTTTACAAGGTTTGAATAAAGATAGCGTGGTAATTGATGGTAACAAAAATAACGAAGTCATAAATATAACATCTAGTTATGTAACAATTAGAAATTTTACAATTCAAAACAGTTCTAATACAACCTGTGGAATTAGAATACGATCAAATCAAAATATAATTTCAAATAACACAATAAAAAATAATTACGATGGACTCTATATTGGTTATTTTGTTAACAGTTCATATATAACCTTTGACAATAATATTATCCAAAATAATATAATTCTGAATAATAGTATGGATGGAATTCAAACAGGCGGAAATAATAATAGCATTATTGGAAATATTATCTCAAATAATTCCTATTATGGAATCGAGGACGACGATGGATATCAAAGTAATATTAGTGAAAATATAATTAACGGAAATGATAGGGGCATTCTTTTATCTACAAAGAATGCTTCAATTGTCGCATCAAATAATATTTGTGATTCTCAAATGGGAATACAAATTTCTTTATCCTCAAATACTTCGATAAGTTCTAATAACATTTTTAATAATACTCAGTATGGTTTATATTTTAGTATCTCTCCTAATAATATTATTATCAAAAATAATATAACAAACAATACTCAAAAAGGAATATATTTTGGTAATTCTTCAAACAACACGGTGTATCTTAATAACCTAATAAACAACACTCAGAATGCATTAGAAGTTCAATGTAATAACACTTGGTACAACACAAGCTTAGAGCGAGGTAATTACTGGGATGATTATAATGGCATAGATGCGAATAATGATGGAATTGGTGATGCGCCTTACAACATCACTGGTGGTAACAATAGTGACAGTTATCCTCTTATATATTCATATGAAAATTATTATATTTTGGCAATAACGGCTAATTCACAAGTTAATGAAAAAAGAACATTAATAATTACAATAAAAAATATTCCAGGTATAGTCATTCCAGATGCGATAGTAACCGTATTCGATACTGTTAAACTCACCGACTCAAATGGACAAGCTTCCTTTACAACTCCATCTGTCAGTTCTAATAGAGATTATACGATAACTGTTTCAAAGGAGGGATATGTGGGCAACTCTACTTCAGTTACTGTAAAAAACGTAGTTCCTACTGGTAATGGAAATGAGGGTTCTAATCCAACACAAACATTTTCATTAACTGCAAATGCTGGAGGGCCATACACTGGTGAAACTGGAACACCTGTAACATTTACTGGTTCAGCCGTATATGGATCTACACCATATTCTTATTCTTGGAATTTCGGAGATGGAAGCACAGGAACAGGACAAACAGCGAATCATACCTATTCGTCAGCAGGGGAATACGCGGTAACATTGATGGTCACTGATAATAATGATAATACCGATGAAGATACAGCAACTGCAACAATAACACAGTCACCGACACCTACATATCCACCAGTTGCAGATGCTGGAGGGCCATACTTTGGTTTAACATATCAAAATATTACATTTGATGGATCTGGCAGCACTGACTCTGATGGATTTATCGTAAATTATACTTGGGATCTTGGCGATGGAACGACTCTATATGGTGAACAATTTACTCATTCCTATACAACTTCAGGAACTTACAACGTAACTCTTACCGTAAAAGACAATGATGGCCTTGTTAATTCAAATTATACAGTAGTGGGAATCACACTAGATACTGATGGAGATGGTTGGTCAGATTCAGATGAAGAGATTTATGGTACAAGCTCAATTGATCCAGATGAAGCCCCGCTTGATACTGATGGTGATAAAATCCCTAATGATTTAGATGGTGATGATGATAACGACGGTCTTCCAGATTATTTAGAAAATACTTTAAATTCAGATCCAAACAATAATCAAGATGCTGAAAAATTAATCATGGACAACACCTCTTTTTTCTTAGTTGATACCAACTCAGATGGAAAATTTGACATACTTTACAGTTCTATTGGCAGAGTCACCAATGTAAAACTCAACGGAAATAATGAATATTTACTTGACATTGATGATGACTCAAAGTGGGATTATATTTATGAATCAGCAAATAAACAGGTTACTGGATATTCTGGTGAAGACGTTTCAGATGGTCTGGATTTGGGATATTATTACATCTACTTTGTTATAGCACTGGTTGCAATAATCTTGGTTATATTAGTAATACTTTTAATCCGGCGAAAAGGAGGAGAAAAGTATTGATTTCAGTAAAAAAGTTTTAAATACTCTTAATACATTTTTATAGTTAGGATGCGCTAAAAATCAACATAATTAGTATGCAGTAGCTATGTTGATTTAAAGGAAAGCAGGTAAAATGATAAAGAATTCATATAGTTTGAACAAGAAAAAAATTTACTCTTCTTCAGTTTTATTTTTAGTTTTTCTACTAATTCTTGTCCTTAATTTTCCTGTTTTTGCAACTCCATCTTATGTTCCCTTTCCTCCAAAAGGCAATACTACGGGAGACATAAACGTGGAATATAGGTATACAATCAACACGGTTGAGGTTGGATCTAGTTGGATGTTTGATTGGGGAGATGGAAATTATAGTGACTGGGTAGTTCTTGAGGAATCAGATTCAGGCATATCTCAAACACATAGTTGGAGTGAATTTGGTGAATACCAGGTGAGAATAAAATATAGAAGTGCATATTATGCAGAAAGTCCGTGGTCTTCTCCTTTAATTGTTAATATTTCTCCACCATCTGATATTGATGAAGATGGTTGGAGTAATGAAGTTGAAAAAGCTTACGGTACAAGCCCCGAAAATCCAAACGAATACCCACTTGATACTGACAATGATGGAATACCTGATGAGAATTCAATAGATGGTAAGTATGTTGGAGATACTGATGACGATGCAGATGGATTGGCCGATTCTATAGAGGAGTCTCTTGGATCAAATTCAAAAGATAATGGCGATGTAGAAACCATTTTTGTTGAAAATAAACTTTTGTATATTGTAGATACAAATGCCGATGGTATTGGAGATTTTTTGTATGATCTACAATCCAGTTCAAAAACTAAAATTAAGAGCCAAGGCAGCTCTTTATATCTAGATATTGACGGCGATGGAAATTGTGACTATCTATATGATGGAGAGTTATTTGTTTATAATCCCTTTCCATGGTTGCAAGTCATCCTTGCAGGGATTGGAATAATTTTAATTATACTTGGCATTTTGTTTAAAACAGGAATTATATATATTTATGAAGAAGAGGTTGTTGTAGAGGAATAGACAACCAAATCTATTTTATACATTCCTTTATTTACTGCTTTTTATCATGATTTGTCTTGGTATAGAAGGCACAGCACATTCAGTTGGCATTGGTGTTGTAAAAGAGGATAACAATAGATGCAAAGTTCTGTCTAATTTAATTAAGACTTATAGGCCAGAGCAAGGTGGCATTCATCCCAGAGAAGCAGCAAATCATCATGCATTGCATGTTGCTGATTTAATCAAAGAATCAGTTGAAAAAGCCAAGATAGATTTTTCAGATATTGATTTGGTATCTTTTTCGAGAGGCCCAGGTCTCGGCCCGTGTCTGAGAACGGCTGCGACAGCAGCAAGAGCTTTATCCTTATCACTTAAAAAACCGATTATGGGTGTAAATCACTGTGTAGCGCATCTAGAAATTGGGCCAGGAACATTAGACGGTTGCGATGATCCAGTATTGCTATATACATCTGGAGCCAATACACAAGTTATAGCTTTTGCTGAAGGAAGATATCGTGTTTTTGGTGAAACACTTGATATTGGAATCGGCAATTGTTTAGATAAATTTGGCAGGTCTGTTGGATTAGAATTCCCAGCAGGGCCAAAAATTGAAAAATTAGCAATTAACGGCAAAAAATATCTAGAATTGCCATATTCCATTAAAGGAATGGATATTGCTTTTTCTGGTCTTCTTACTGCGGCTGAACAATATTATAAAAAAGGTGAAAAACTAGAAGACATCTGTTATTCAATTCAGGAAACAACCTTTGCAGCTTTAACTGAAGTTACAGAAAGGGCAATGGCCCATACTGAGAAAGATCAAGTACTTTTAGGAGGAGGCGTAGCAGCAAATTCCAGATTGAGAGATATGGTCAATATTATGGCAAAAGAAAGAAATGCATCCTTTTTCGTTCCGTCTAAAGAGTTATGTGTTGATAATGGTGCAATGATAGCTTGGCTAGGGGCAGTAATGTACAACAACGGAATTAGAATGAAAATAGAAGACAGTGGCATTGATCAGCGATTTAGAACAGATATGGTGGATGTGACTTGGCGTGACTGAGAAAGTAATATATCAAGGGGCAGAAGCAAAAATATGTATTTCCAAATACATGGGTTTTGATGTCATTCAGAAACGTCGTTTGAAAAAATCTTATAGGATAAAAGAGATTGATGAAAAATTGATTTCGTATAGAACCAGAGAAGAAGCAAAATTGATTACAGAGGCCCGCCAACAAGGAATATCTGTGCCGATTATATATGATGTTGATGTTAAAAATGGCATTATAACAATGGAATATCTAAAAGGTAAAAGAGTTAAAGACATTCTGAATGATTTAAAAGAATCTGAAAGAAGAAAATTGTGCATTAAAATAGGAAGAAATATAGCAAGATTTCATAATAGTGATATTATCCATGGAGATATAACTACATCAAATATGATTCTTGTTGATGATAAAGTTCATTTCATAGATTTTGGATTAGGTGAAAAAAACAGTGAAATAGAAACGAAAGGCGTTGATCTTCATGTATTGATGGAAGCTATAGAATCAGCGCATTCAAAATATTCAAACTGTTTCAAATACGTAATTGAGGGTTACAAAAAGGAACTAAAAGATGATGCAAATAATATAATAAAAAAGATTGAGGATATTGTAAAAAGAGGGAGATATAGGTGAAAACAATATATTTTATTACAAGTAATTCCGGTAAAGTGCTTGAGGTAAAAAATAAGCTTACAGATGTTGACATCAAAGTAGTTCAAAAAAATCTAGGCTACCCGGAGATACAAACCAACAGCTTAGAAGAGGTTGCGATGTTTGGTGCAGAACATGTGCAGAAACGATTTAAACTTCCCTTTATTTTAGAGGATGCTGGTCTTTTTATTGAATCGCTTGGAGGATTTCCTGGTGTTTTTTCTGCTTATGCGTATCATACTATTGGATGTAATGGCATATTAAAACTAATGAAAGATAAAGAGGGCAATAATCGCAAAGCTGTTTTCAGATCAATTTTTGCATATGCAGAGCCAGTTAGAAAGCCTATTCTTTTTGTTGGAGAATGTCACGGTACAATTCTAGATAAAATGCAAGGCAACAATGGGTTTGGCTACGATCCGATTTTTATACCAGATGGAGGTAACAAAACTTTTGCAGAAATGAGTACATCTGAAAAAAATCAAATATCGCACCGGGCAAAATCTTTAGAAAAATTGATTGATTTTTTTAAAAATATGTAAATAGAAAAATTAAAAACATATAAATATGATACTGCATACTGGTTCTGATATGGACGAGATGGAGGTAAAGACTAGATTAAATGAAACCGAAGAAAAACTTAGATTGAGATATTCTAAATTATCAAAAATATTTCTAATCTTAGGATTTCTATTAGTATTGTGGGCAATAATTGTATTTATCGGCGCTCGTGTTTTAAATTATGGATATGATTGGGCACTGTTGTCTGTCCAAAATTGGGTGTTATTAGTATCGATAATCATTGTTATTTTTATAGTACTGATAGTGATATTTTTTATTCATTTTTATACTCTCGGGAAAAAACTATCTTTAGTTAAAAAACCAAAGGTAGAATATGTTGCTGGTAAAAAAGTACATATCTTTACATTTCCTCAAGGATCAGAAGGTGGAATCTTTAGTAAGACTTATGTAGAGATTGATGACGAAAACATACTTCGTGTTCGCACTCTTATGCTTTCTCCTGAAAAACTCTGGGGCAAAAAAGAAAAATAAAATTGATTTGACGAGGTCTGTTATTGATTTTGCTTAATTTTAACCATCTTTTTTTATTGTCTATGGTCATCGGAGTTATAAAAAAAATATTTGTGGGTGAGCAACATCGCTAAAAAAAAATTACTATCATTTATTTTTAAAAAAGCGCTCCCGTTTGTTGGTTTAGCTATATTTGTTTATCTTATTGTTGCTATTGGCATAGGCAAAGTTGCCTCCACCTTTTTGTTGATTTCACCAATATATGTGATAATCGTTGCAATTTTAACTTTGCCTAGAATGTTTATTCGAAATGTAGCGTGGCAGTCGATACTTAAACAACAAAAGATGAATCTTAGTTTTTCCTCATCTCTTAAAATTCTCCTGATAGGTTATTTTTATGCCACACTCACACCAGGATACATAGGACATTTAATGAGGATTCCTTATTTGAAAGAAAAACTTAATGAACCATTTGGAAAATTATTTGTAAATACCTTTATTGAAGTTATTGTTAGAACTATATCGATATATGGTTTGATACTGCTAGGTTCATTAATGATGATTGGCTATGAGCCAATGATTTTTTATGTTTCTTTAACTCTTATTATTGTAATACTTGCGATATATTGGTTTTTTATTAAAGAAGATAGGGGAAAACGTTTTTTCTTCATCATTGTTAGATATATAGTTCCAAAAAGGCATACCTCCACTGCGACCTGGGTTGCCAACTCATTTTACAAAGATTTTCCAAAAGTTAAAACGCTTTTTTATCCCTTTGTTTTAGGCATATTTACTTGGATTATAATGTTTTCGCAGATATACATAATAGCGTTATCTCTTGGCATACATGTTTCCTATCTTTTATTCTTGGTCGTTTACCCTATTGCAAACGTCATTAGTTTTATCCCAATTACATCATCAGGATTTGGAACACGTGAGGCAGCAGTTGTTTTCCTTTTAGGTTTGCTGAATGTTCCCTCTGAAAAAGCATTAGTCCTTTCATTAGTAGGATTTATAATAACTGATTTTTTAACAGGATTGTATGGTTTCACATTATCTCTCACAGAGATGAGAAATAAAAAGATCAAGGATGCTCAAGAGGAACTCAAAAAGTTGGTGTACTAATACAAGATAAGCCTATTATTCTTTATTTTTTCAATAATCCCATTTCAGCTAATTTTTCTGGTAAATATGTATCTGTTACATAATCTAAACCATATTTTGCTAAAGCCTGTTGTTCTGACTTTTTTCCAAGTTTTAGTTGTAGCTTAATCTCTTGCTTCCAAAACGAATCTTGAAAACGAGGATCTGATAATTCACTTTTTAGGGCATGTATATCTTCTTTTGATAGAGTATCTGTTGGTAAATCATAGTTTTGAATATCTGACGGTGTGACACCCAAATACTGTGATGATGGTGTTGCTAGATATTCTGAGATATGTGCAGTTTTTATTGCACCGTATGCAATACTTGCAAAAATGCGATAGCTCCAAGGATCACAATCTGTAAAAACTAGCACAGGAACATTTTTTTCTTTACTAAGCCTCTTTATAAAACGTCGTGTCGAACGGGCCGGTTGACCTTTTATGTGAACAAGGATTGCTCGATTTGATGTATCAAAACCGTTTTCAACAAGTCGATCGAACATACCTCCTGTTTCTATTGCTAGTATATAGTCTGCATCAATTCCCTTGAACGTGATTTTTTCAGGTTCAACATTATATGGAATAGAATAGCCTGCATCGCCTACATCATCTTGACAGTGAATCTTCTTTTTAGTATTATTTCTTGTAACTTCTTCTATTGTTAGATTTCCTATTACTCTTGCACCATCTTCTTCAGGTCTCAGTTTAAAATCTTCTCTCATACATCCTGTAATTACTTCAAGATCCTCGGCAAGTAGATTCGATTCATTCTGAGAATGGAACTTGGCTAGATCCCACCCTTCTGAGATATAATACATCTCTCTGAGCGTTGAAGATTTCTTAATTTTAATCATTTCTTTTATGAAATCCGCCATATACATAGTTCTCAAAAGCATGTATGCTCCATCTAACGATTTGGCAGTTCTCTGCGTAGTATTTTTTCCATATTTCCAAACACTTAGGTTATCGTCAAACTTGATATTTGCTTTCGTTCTTGTAGGCAAATCAAGCGAGGGGATATCTGCATTTTGAAAATCATTGTATATCTTTGTGGCAACCATATCGATTTTGTTTATAACTTCTGAATAATCTTTATTCATGATTCTAATCTCCTTCCCATTTGTCTGCACCAATCACATAAGTTGGGTTGATGTCCTCAATATACAGGTCATTTTCATCAAAATCCCCTTTACTTAAACCTGCTAATTCAAAAACTATATCAATCTTATTTGCAGGAGGGATTGTATCAAGATTCCATTTGATATAATTGTCAGTTATCTTAGAAGGTTTTGGAGAAACAGTTCCGACAACTGCATCTTGAGGTATAATTGCATATAGGTTAAATTTCTGAGGAGTATGTTTATAGTTTACAACCATAATCTGACTTTTAGTAATTACCCCTTCTTTTTGTTCAGGTTGATTCTCTGTTAAGGTTGTTTGAATGGGTTCTCTTTTAACACTTTCATATTCAATTAGATCTTCAATCCACACAACATCCATAATCTTAGTAATAATTGGATCTAGAGATGGAACAGGTTTGTCCAACATATGTGCAGATTTCTTTGCAATCTCTGGAAGAATCCTGGTAATTAAATCAAATTTTTCACGAGTTTTAACACGTCGTATCTTTTTATTTATATGTTGCTGAACTTTTCTTGCACATTCTCTAAACGCTAGTTTAATTTCATTTTCAATTTCAGGAACGTCTGCTATAGCCTCTTTACTTTCAGATGTAAAAGGAATTAATGTGGAAGAAACATGTGTTATAAAAATTGCGGGACCTGTTGGGATGCCCTTTCCTGATGGTTGATTTAGGCCATATCGTCTCCAATCAATGGATGAAATTGCTTGGGTTATTACACAACCACCTTGTTGATACAATAAGGGTACGCGATTTGCAAAACGAAAAATCTTGACCGACTCTTCTTTTGGTAAGTTTCCCCCATAGACAAGCCCAACTTCCACTTGAAACGGATTGCCCGAATAAACAGATGGTGGGCGTGAAGCTGTGATGATAAATTCAGGCGAGATCTCTTGTGTTTCGTGTTTAAGACTTCTTTTAATTAAAGTTTCGCCAATTGGGGAGAGGCAATCTGTTGATGGTGCCATTATTTTAACTTTTTTAAACGCTTTATGCAAAGCCAAAAATTGCTCTCTTGTCATCTCCTTTGGATTTAAATTTTTTTCAAGACCTGCTTTTTCAATAGCTGCGTTGGTGGTACGATCTCCCATACTACTAAATTCTGTTTTCAAAAAGCTATTTAGTTGTCTAGCTTTAGTATGCTTGGCCATTTTAATTAAAGTTCCAAGTTCTACACCATATGGGTGAGGTTTAATCTCTGTAGCCTTTCTAGGTAAAACTTCCGAGGTTCTTTCAAAAACATGCTCCGTTCCATCTGGCTCCTTATAAATTATTTGAGCATGTGGATTAACAATAGATGTACTTTGTAAATAATCATACACAAAACGTTTACCGCGCTTAAAATCAGCCATTATGCTTATCTCAACACGAGTTCCAGTTGGTTTGTCCCAATGTATAGTGTCTCGACTGATTACCTCTGCACGATTTTTGTTGGTGTCTATAGCTATCTCATTAACAATAGCAGGCCTATCGGCTTCAACTTTTGAAATGATTTTGGCATGTTTTCCTGTTGTAAGTTGTCCGTATAAAACAACAGCAGATATTCCAATTCCTTGTTGTCCTCTGCTTTGTCTTATTGCATGAAAACGCGATCCGTAAAGCAACCTTCCAAAAATATGGGGTATCTGTTTTTTTATAACTCCTGGGCCGTTATCTTCGATGATTATCCTACATTCTCCATCTTCATGATTTTTAATTTCGACATAAAGGTCAGGTAAAATATTTGCTTCTTCGCAAGCATCAAGACCATTGTCCACCCCTTCTTTAACACTTGTGATAAGTGCTCTTGTTTGATTTCCAAAACCCAATATGTGTTTGTTTCTTTCGAAAAATTCTGCAACAGATATCTCTTTTTGTTTTTTAGCTAGTTCATGGGCTGATACACTTGCCAAAATATTTACCTCCTGCTGGTAGAGATTTGCACCCAGAAAAGTGTAATACTAGATCTAATTATAAAATTATTCATTAAAAATTACTAATTTTGTGTTATTTGATAACAAAGTATTTATATGGTGAGAGAGACAAATAATATATTGGAAGGGATGAAAACCACATGGGTGGATGACAAAATGGAAGTTGAAGAAAAGATGTCTGATAAAGAATTAGGTTTTTTACTATGGCAAATCCAAGAATTTGAAAGTTTTTATCCCATATATAAATCAATGTTAAAAGAATAAAGACAAAGTATTTTATAAGCTATTTGTATCTGGGGTAGCATAATCGATAATATGTTAGCCCTTGGAATTTTTAAACATAAAGAAAAGAAACAAGGTTCTGTTCAAAAAAACTCTTCTATAATCAAATGGCCAGACCATGTGGTAAATCTTGACAAAAAAAACTTTGAAGAATTTATAAAAAAATATCCATTGTCCGTCATAGATTTTTGGGCACCCTGGTGCGGCCCATGTAAAGCAATGTTGCCAAGATTGAGACGACTGTCAGTGATTTACAAAAGTAAGGTAGCATTTGGCAGACTCAATACACAAGAGAATCAAGATCTCGCTAAAAAGTATAAGATTGCAGGAATACCACATTTGGAGTTTTTTAGATATGGAAAAAAGATATCTAGCTCGGTTGGCTTAAAATCAGTTGGTGATATTAAAAAAGATATTGATGGTTTTTTGAAGAAGGAGGATTAAAAAATGAACATGGAAATTATTAAAAGATTTTTAGATAAAAACAATACAATTGGATTTATAGGTGCCACAATTCAAAAGGAAAAATGGGGCTATAAGAAGTATAAAGAAATTAAGGATGCCGGTTTTGAAGTCTATCCAATAAATCCAAAATACGACAAGATTGATGGCGATAAGTGTTTTCCAGATTTGAATTCGCTTATAGAATTCCTAAATAAAAAGCCAGATTTTGTAGTAACAATTGTTCCGCCAAAAATTACTGAAAAAGTTGTTGAGCAATGTAAAGAATTTGGGATTGATAAAGTATGGATGCAACCTGGATCTGAATCAGAAAAAGCAATAAAGTTCTGTGAAGAGAACGATATTGAGGTTGTTTATGGGACTTGTATTGTAGTTGATGCACTTCAAAAATTATAAAACAAGTCTAGAGCAGTGCCGGCATCGATTCAGTCGTTGTTTGGGAGTTATTTTAAAATGTTCTTATCTGTTGAGATTTAATACTTTTTATCATTGATTAATAATATCAAATAGATTGCAATAATAAACATGTGCTTCGCTATTTTCCGTTTCTTCCCAATATGGGAGTTTGT